>Ga0315273_10002864_pt1 | contig 20585 bp, 23 predicted proteins | sample YL17G02_0_MG_FD_205753 | JGI IMG/M metagenome (GOLD analysis project Ga0315273, IMG submission 205753) | Sediment microbial communities from Yellowstone Lake, YNP, Wyoming, USA - YL17G02_0 | ecosystem: Environmental > Aquatic > Freshwater > Lake > Sediment | place: USA: Wyoming | collected... | reverse complement strand
TTGCCCTTCCTGCACTCCTCAATTAAAGGGGCATGTATATAAATGTTCAAATTATCCACCTGATAAGCTTACCTGGTTATAAAGACAAAAGGTTATTATTAGAGTTGCACTATATTTTTTTTAACTGGATTTTTTTTTTAACAGGTATAACTATGAAAACAATTAAAAGGATGAATGAGCTGACAAATACAGAAATCCAGAGAAGGTAGTCACCATGCCTGACATAGGTTGTTATTCTGGTTTCAGGTTGGATTTCTCCTTTAATTACATCCCGGCTCCACCAATTAGTCTCCACAATTCTTCTGCCCCTGATATCAATTATACAGGATACTCCTGTATTAGCAGCCCTTGCTACCGGTCGACGGGTTTCAATTGCTCTCAAAGAGGCATAGTATAGGTGCTGTTTATAGCCATTTGTGTTTTTCCACCAGCCATCATTAGTTATTATGAATAAGGCTTCAGCACCATTTTTAACGTATTCTGCCACAAATCTTCCGAATACAGATTCATAGCAGATTACCGGAGCTATTTTATGCGAAGTGCCGGTATGTTCAAAGCAAACCCGGTCTTTCTGAATACCATAGCCCCACTTTGTACCACCAAGATATGGCAATATTCTTGTGATCAATCTTCCGGGTCCGTTTGAAAATTGCATTTCAATACCCGGAACAAGTTTCGATTTATGATATATCCTCACATGTTTTCCGGTATCGATCTGAACGGCAGAATTGAAATGGTCATAATACAGTCCTGATGCATCAATTCTTCTTGCACTCCTGGTCGGTGCTTCTTTAAGTGCGGGATAGAGCCTGTATGTTACTAATCCGCTGACTACATTAATACCCGGGTATTGCGCTATCATGTCTTTTATCATCCTGACATATTTATCATTTGCCATGTCATCAAGATTAGTGGGGTCGTCAACGGTAGTTTCAGGAGTTATTATCCATTCGGTTTTATCTCCAATTTCCTGATTTGCCAGTGAGATTACTTTTTTCAGTTGATCTTCGAACGGAATAGTGAACTTTTCCGTAAAAGGATCTGTGTTTGGCTGGATGATAATAACTTCTGACCCATGCCCTGAATTTTGCTTTATAGTATAGTACCTCGTTATGGAAATAGCTGAGGGAATAATAATTATCAGTAGCCAGATGATTAAGAATTTTACATTCCTTCGGTTTCTTGTAAAAGAATTTACCATGATTAAGGTAAAGAACAGGTTGGAGAATAAAATCCACAGCGAACCTCCTGCAGTCCCGGTTACTTCGTACCACTGAATAAAAAGGATATCTTTTGAAAGCCCGTTGCCAAGATTTAACCATGGCGAAATAATATTTATATTCAGGCTTATATATTCATAACCTAACCAGAAAGTTATCATAGAAATAAATCCAATGAGGTTCCCTGCCATCAGCCGTACAATATGGGCCAGCCATAACGTGAAAGCCATTAAAAATGACAATCCCATAATTACGCAAATTGCCCCTGTAATACTGGCAACTCTCATCCAGCCGACGACAATAATACTAAAGATCACAAAGCCGGGAAGGATGAAGATGAAAAAGTCATTTGGAGAAAACCTTTTTGGATTCTCAAATAAATGATTTTCAATCAGGAAAAATGGTACAAATGCGATTAGCAGTATGAGTCCGGAACACCAGCCCGTCCAGGCTAATCCTGAAAGAATTCCTCCTGTAACCGACAGTCCGACAAGGGTATATTTATTCATCTGGTATCATCCTCCTTTTTTTAAAAAAGTCAGGACTGTTTATAATAAATACTCCCATAAAAATAAAAATAACTGAGATAAGCATTGATGAAGAAAAATGTTCATTATCTGCAAATCCCCAGAGAGTTGCAACAATCGGAATAAAGTAAGTAACTGTAGCGGCAAAAACAGGAGATGTGTCTCTGATAAGCACGTAGAATATTGCCAGTGCAGTTGCACTTCCAAGTATAGCAAGGATTCCGATAAAACAAAGATTTCTTATCCAGTTTTCTGTATGCACAGGAACTGAAAGATCAGAAAATATAAGATAAATAATTGCTAAAGGACTGGTAACAAAGAATGAAAGTGCAGTTATCTTAATACCATTTAATCCTTTCACTTTACTCACCTCATTTGAGCTGAATCCATACATAAAAGTAGCCAGAACCACCAGCAGCCCGTACATATTAAAAGTGAACGATCCGGTATAAAGTAATCCCACGGCTCCCAGTAATCCAAGAAACACACCTGCAATCTGAGTTTTTATTGCTTTCCGTCGATAGAATAATATTCCTAATACCAGGGTAAAAACCGGACTAAGGGAATTAATCATACCGGCCAGAGAGCTGCTTATCCTGGTCTCGGCGAGGGGAAACAGGAATGCAGGAAAAACACTGCCTAATAAACCGATAATTATAATTGACAGTATGTTAGACCTGTTCAGGTTGTATAAATTTTTTAGTGCTACCGGTAACAGGCAGATAAAGGTTATAAGTATCCGCAGAGATCCGACCTGAAGTGCTGAAAATGATTCAAGTCCCTTTTTCATCAATATATAACTGGTTCCCCATATTAATGATAAAGCGGCAAGGACTATCCAATGCCATATTTTTCTTTTTTCAGTCATGAAATTCTATCTTCCAAAAATAGCAGAAGAATTAGAGTTTGTGTGGAATTCTTCAGAATATATTAGGCTTAGTAGTCATGTTACGTGTGTATACCCCTTTGAAACTTTAGTTTGTTTAATTTTTGGATACTCTTATGGAAATGTGTATTTCATAGTTGTATTTTGGCGAAAATTAGTATATTTTTGGGTTTGATAACAGGTATTTAATCATTAATATCCCTGAAGTGAAAAGGTGCATTTTCATTTTATTTTCAATCCTGTCTGTATATACACTAAATGCACAAACAATGCAGGAAGTTATTGTAAGTGCCAGTGGATATAATGTTAGCGAAGGTGTTTCCTTGAGTTGGACACTTGGCGAAACAGTTATACCTACATTCAAATCTCAGGATGGATCTTTGATTCTTACACATGGTTTCCAGCAAAAAATGATAATAACAGCTATAGAAGAAACTATTATTGAGAAGGTTAAAATTAAGGTATTCCCAAACCCGGTAACTGAAATAATGACCATACAGTTCGACACTCCTTTTGACGAGGAGATTATCATGGACGTTATTGATTATCAGGGTAAAACTTTTAAATCGGACATTATTGAATCAACAGTGACAAATAAGCAGGTTAATTTGCAGGATATTCCGGCCGGTATTTATTATCTTCGACTTATGAAAGGCAAACTAATAAACGTATATAAAGTTGTAAAACTTTGAAGAAGCTTTTTACTGTCCAAAAAGCAAATTTTCAATTCTTTTCATGGCTGCCCCGACTTTCACGTCGGGGCTTTTTGCATTGTTAAAATAGGTTAAACATACAGGAATTTTAAAACGCCGATCCCATTTTAATTATCTTGCGCCTGAAATTGCTACAACCCCGGATGATGCATACCGTTTATTAAAAGCAGGGAAAATAGCTGCATTCATTGGTATGGAAAACGGTTATCCTATTGGAAAAGATTTATCAAGGATAAAACAATATTATGACCTGGGCGCCAGGTATATAACCCTTGCTCATACGAAGAATAACGATATCTGTGATTCTTCAACTGATCCATCGGGAGCGGAAAATAATGGTTTGTCACAATTTGGAGTCAAGGTGGTTAAGGAGATGAACGGGCTCGGTATGATGGTCGACATTTCGCATATCTCCGATAAATCTTTCTATGATGTTCTAAAAGTCACAAATGCTCCCGTTTTAGCGTCTCATTCATCGTGCAGGGCATTATGCGGAGGTCCGAGGAATCTTACAGATGATATGCTGCTGGCCCTTAAAGAAAATGGCGGTGTTATTCAGATCTGCATTTTCGGGAATTATCTTAAGACCCCGGAACCTAATCCGGAACTGGATTTAAAGCTTAAAGAACTCCGGGACAGATATAGTGATTATAATGCACTTTCCGATTCTGTCAAAAAACTAATGCGAAAGGAATACAGGGCTATTCAAAAGACATATGAAAAGCCTGCAACTGTGAAAGATGTTGTGGATCACATAGATCATGTTGTTCAGGTGTTAGGGGTTGATTATGTTGGTATCGGAACCGATTTTGACGGCGGGGGTGGAGTAGAGGGTTGCAGAACAGCTTCTGAAATGAAGAATATTACGATCGAACTGCTCCGTCGCGGGTACTCAAAAGCCGACATAGCAAAAATATGGGGTGGCAACGTTATGAGGGTATTACAAAAAGTTGAGGATATTGCTAAAAATCCCTAAGACCTAGTACCCGGCACCCAGCAACAATTTCAGCTCCTTACTCTCGAAAATCTCAATGTCTTAACTATCCAGTCGGGAAGAGATTTGTGAGGGTCTCTTTTCCTCAGATCAAGGTACCATCCAAATTTTTTAAGGATTGGGACCTTATGTGTTTCAACAAATTCTATAAGCGTGCCGTCAGCATCCTGTATATAAGCAAAGTGCCCGGCAGCTTCACCCATATCAAAACTGTTGCCCTCATGACTCATTTTACTGTCAACGGTAAATGGAAACCCAAGGCTATTGCAGAAATTTTTAAGCTCATCCATGCCATGCATATCATAACAGAGGTGAATAAACCCCGGGTCACCCCAGAACCTGCCTTCATATATCCTTTTACCAGGTTTCCCGGGAGTACTTAAGAGCTCGATAACACTTTGTCCGAATAGTTTACTGAAAGGTCCCGCAAATGATTTTGATCTTTTAAGAAGTACCCTGCGGCATTCATTATTTCCACCAGGAAGATCTGCAAGATCGCGGAAAATCCCGATACTATCATAGGCAACTTCATCGTAACCAAGTATATCAGAATAGACTACCCTCGCTTTATCAATATCCGAAACGCCTACAATTGCTCCATAAGAACCACCTGTCCCTTTTTTCTCATTCAGAAACCAGTCGGTTGCTTCCACCATCTGGAAGATATTCCCGTATGGATCTCTCATGAAAAAAGTCATTTTTCCGGATGGATCTTCAGTTATCACTGCAGGAACTGGAATCCCATTCTTCTGGTATAATTTCAAAGTTTCCTGGACATTCTTTGCTTTCATTTTACAGGCAATGATTCCAAGGTCGCCAATCCTGACCTCTTCTTTGATTTTTACAGGTTCCCTGCCCTTATACTGCCATATTTCGAATCCGCCGCCACTTTGAAGGTTAAGAGCCAGAACGGCGTGCCTGCTCCTTGGTTGTCCTCCCGTATATGGCAGCATCAGTTTAGCTTCAGACTCATCTTCAAAAATTCGACAATCCATACCAAACTGTTCAATATACCATTTCCAGGCTTCCTCAACATTCATTACGCCAATCCCCATCTGCTGGATCCCGCTTATAATGTATCCTTTCATAGTTCTATATTATAAAGTAGCAATTATCTGTTAATACAAGTTTAAAGTGCCTGGAGTGACTAGAGTGACAAATTTAGCTAAAGTATTAATCAATATACTGGATTTCATTCTTATCAACTTTAGGCACTCCAAACTTTAGCTCACTCCAAACTTTTCTTTTACATCGTTTTTATTTTGTCTGCAATTCTGAAAAAAAGCCAGGGAAAGTATCTTCTGATATACAATAATATCAGTTCCTTTCTACCAACAAGAATTTCCCGATTGTTTCTGATCATTCCATTAATAATTATTTCCGCTGCCTTTACGGGAGAAATTCCCTTTGCCAGACCCTCGTCAAGTTTTCCATGTTCCTTACCTTCAGCATCCAGTGCGTGAAACGATATATCAGTCCTGACTCTGCCGGGAATAATAACTGAAGATTTAATATTGAATTTTTTGTTTTCGAGGTAAAGCGTTTCGAAGAAACCATGCAGGGCTTGTTTGGAAGCAGAGTAAGCAGAACGAAGAGGAAATCCGAATCTGCCTGAAATACTGCTTGTTGCAAGAATATGTCCCGATCGCTGTCTGACCATGAATGGCAGAACAGCTTTTGTGAAAGCGATTGTTCCAAAGTAATTAATCTCAAATATTTTTCTGTCGAGCCACATAGGTGTTTCATCAATCCTTGCCCTCTGGCTTATACCGCCAATATTAAGTAAAAAGTCTATTCTTCCAAATGTATTAAGTTGTTGTTCAACTATTTGTTCTATTCCTGAAGTATCAGAAAGATCAAAAGGAACACAATTAACCATCATGGATTTGTTTCCACAATCTGCCTTTACCCGTTCCAGTCCCGGGAGGTCATTTGATGAAGCAATAACTGTTGCACCTCTCCTGATAAACTCATAAACAAGTGATTCTCCTATGCCGGATGAAGCTCCCGTGATCCAGGCTACTTTGCCTATAAAAAGCTTGTTTTTCTTCATTCTATAATCCGGCAATCAAGTTAAACAGTTCATTGTGGTTCGTTCTCAGAAGGTTGAATTCTTTGTCTTTTTGTTTTATCAGACTTCTCACTCTGAATCCTCCTATGATTCTGCAAAACAGGAGGTAATAATTCCAGGCAAAAAGTCCCGAAAGGGGAAGTGTAATAAAAATAAGCAAACCCATCCACCAGGTTGAAAAAATAAAAAGTGAAAGACTCAGATATGCAGGTAAAAAAACGAAAGCAAGAGCAAGTGAAATCCCATACCGGATTGAGGAGTGAAACTGTGGATCTTTTGTTTTACGTATCCGGAGATTAGGAATTTCGAGAATGGTCAGATTGAAAATGTTTCCATAAATAAACAATGGGAACGTAAGTACTATTCCGATCATTCCGGCAATAAGCCATCCGATAGGATGTTTTCTTTTTTCAAGCAACCTGTAGTCGGTATTAAACTCTTTTGCCTTTCTCTTTACCTGAAGACTCAGTGAGCATATTCTCCCGTAAAGAGCCTGATCCGATAACTTAAGCAAATTCATTTTATTGACCAGGATTCTGTCTCTGAAAAGTTTAGGGAACCTGATATCGTCACTGAATCGGCCATTAATCATAGTTCTGAGTTCATCAATAGCTTCATAATCTTCTTCAGACTCGATGTGCACCATGATGTCTTTCATCTCATCTGAAAGCCTTGATCTAAGCTCGTTTAGTGCTCTCTCGGGACTCGCTTTGTATGAATCAAAGTATTCAGATACTTCAATAGGTTTCCCGTACGCTACAGTCAATACTTGTCTGTACCTGCTGTAGTTTGAGTATTCGAGACCTACCGGCATAATCTTAATCTTAAGGTTGAATCCTGTTGCTTCATCTGACTGGAAAGCAACCCTGCAGATACCTTTTTTTAACTGCCTTAGCCTCCTGAATCCAACATGATCTCCCTCAGGAAGAATTACAAGGCCGTTTTTGTTTTTCAGTACTTCAATTGTCTTAACGAAAATCTCATCATTCCCTTTAACGCTGCTGAATCCGTCTCTTATTCTGTAAACAGGCAGGATCTTAAGAAAATACAGTATCGCCGCAATTGTCTTACTTTTAAAGATATCGGCTCTTGCAAGAAATACAGGCTGTCCCTTGTGGGTGAAAAGAACTGCGAGTGCATCCATCAGTGCATTCTGATGGTTCGGGGCAAAAATTAAAGGATCATCTGGTTTGATATTTTCACGACCAAGCACTATGACTTTCCTGTAGAAGACATTATTATGCCAAAAACCTGCGACAGACTTTAAAAGAGCATATCTGGCCGAATACTTCTCAATATTTTCCTTCCCCATTTATTAAAAGAATATGCACCGGGTTGTTTAGTGCAAGATAAAAAAAAGTGAAATGCTCGTATTAAAGCTGAATTACTATTACAGTAATTTTTGCATTTTTACGTCTTTATACCACCATAATTAGGTTAAGGCAGAGGTCAAGGTTGAGAACCTTAACCTTAACCTTAACCTTAGTCGTGGATATTATCTTTGATCCTGTCGATCTGTCTCCGCTCTTTTTTTGTAGGGCGGCCGGTCCCCTTGTCTCTGTATACAATCTCACCTGTCTGTTGGAATTCCAGTTTCGCCTTTTCCTCTTCAGTCGTTAAATCTTCTAAATATTTCTCTACAAGTTTTGCTGATAAGCGGTTTTCTATAGTCTCAATCACTCTGTATGAAAAAATGACAGGGGGTTTCTTCACATTAATTATTTCGTTCTTTAAAACTGTTCTTGAGGGTTTTACCTGGATATTATTTATGATTATTCTTCCCTTCCGGCACTCATCAGAAGCAATGCTCCTGGTCTTATAAAGCCTGACAGACCAGAGAAATTTGTCTATCCGTATTGGTTTATTATCAGCCATTAGTTCGATATTATCCTGAAGATCAGATACATATCCGTTTAGAGAATTAGCCCCCCTTTAGGGGGGTGAGGGGGGGCAGGAGGTTGTACCTTCCCTGCTTTATTAAATGTTGTCATAGTCAGTTCAATTCCCGCAAAAGCGAATGATCTGATCATTTCGACTACAATATCGGTTCTTTCCTCCATGAATTTTTTTTCAATGAGGTCCCATTTTCCAAGAACAAAATCGACTTGTTTTCCTTTCCTGAAACTGTTGCCTATACCTATCCTTATCCGTGCGTACTCATTGGTAGCAAGGATATTGCTGATATGAGCAAGTCCGTTATGACCACCATCACTTCCTTTTGGCCTCATCCTTATGCTTCCGAGAGGGAGTGCAATGTCGTCGACTATGACAAGCATATTTTCGAGGGGGATGTTTCCCTTTTTAAGCCAGTAGTTCACGGCATTCCCACTGAGATTCATATATGTGGATGGTTTCAGAAGGAAGAGATCACGTCCCTTATACTTTATCTCACAAACTGCGCCATAACGTCTATCCATAAAAGAAATATTGGATGCCAGAGCCATGGCATCCAATACTGTAAAACCTATATTATGTCGGGTATCTTTGTACCCTTCACCTATATTTCCCAGGCCAACAATCAGATATTTCATCAAGCCTGAATATTTTATTAAAAATCAGGTCCTACTCAGCTGCAGGAGTTTCAGCAGCTGTTGCTCCTACTGCTGCTGCTGCTGCTGCTTCAGCTGCTGCTGTTTCAGCCAGAACCTCTTCGTCAGTTTTCTGTGCTACACGAGATGTGGCAATAGTGAGAACCATTGACTTTTTGGGATCAAGCAATTCTATCTTGTCGAACGAAAGCTCACCAACCTTTACCCCTTCATGAATTTTTAAATCAGTGATATCTATAGGAAGAGCTTCAGGAAGATCGTTAGCAAAACCTTTTACTTTAAGACTTCTTCTTTTAATACTTAATTTTCCACCTGCTATGACACCTACTGAGTCTCCGGTAACTTTGACAGGAATATTGATCACTACCGGTTTGTTATCGTGAATTTCGATAAAATCTGCATGCAGGATGTTATCCTTTACCGGATGGAACTGCATATCTTTGAGTACAACATTATATTCTTTATCTTCAATGATCAGTTTAACAAGATGTGCTTCATGTGTATATACAAGGTTTTTGAAACTGTTCTCATGGGCATGGAAGTGAATATTCTTTTCTTTTCCATAGATAACACATGGAACATTCCCTGTTTTTCTGATTTCTTTAGAACTTTTCTTCCCTAATTCTGTTCTGAACGATCCTTTAATCTCTATTGTCTTCATTCGTCTAAAAGTTATTGTGCTACTAAGAGTTATCAGCACGATACCTCCCCATTACACGTTTGACATTAATTAAAAAATTGGCCAGCAAATATATAACAAAGGAATCAGAATACAAAATTAGTACTGATTGACTGATTTGTGTTTACGGCCTGGATCGTTTTAGCTAATATATCGGCTATTGAAAGCACTTTGATCTTTTTGGAATTATTTGTAAAAGGAACTGAATCACTTACTACAAGCTCCTCTATAGCTGAATTGTTAATCCTTTCCACTGCATTCCCTGAAAGTATAGGGTGTGTAGCGAAAGCCCTGATGCTGGTGGCGCCTCTCTCTTTCATCATATCTGCTGCAAGGGCAAGGGTACCTGCCGTGTCAACCATATCATCAATTATTACAACATTTCGTCCTTCCACCTCACCGATAATCGACATTTCTTCAATAACGTTTGGCTTTTTACGGAGTTTATAGCAAAGTACCATTTCTGACTGAAGGTGTCTCGAATAAGCATTGGCTCTCTTGGATCCTCCCATATCGGGAGCTGAAATGGTAAGGTTCTTAAGTTTAAGGTTTTCAATGTAAGGAGCAAATATTGCTGAGCCGAAAAGGTGGTCAACTGGCACATTGAAGAAACCCTGAATCTGATCAGCATGAAGATCCATGGTTATAACTCTGTCAACCCCAGCTGTGCTAAGGAGATCTGCTGACAACTTCGATCCGATAGAAACTCTTGGCCTGTCTTTCCTGTCCTGTCTTGCAAATCCATAATAAGGTATGACAGCAATCACTTTATAAGCAGAGGCTCTTTTTGCTGCATCAATCATAAGCAGGAGTTCAAAAAGATTATCTGCGGGAGGATTAGTGGACTGGACAATAAAAACCATGCAACCTCTTACCGATTCATCAAAACATGGTTGAAATTCTCCATCACTGAAGCTGGTAACAGAACTTTTACCGAGTTCAATTCCAAGGTTATCTGCAATCCTCTGAGCCAGATCTTTTGAAGATCTGCATGAAAAGAGTTTCATAGGTGCTGTTCCAAACATTTTCCTGTTTTTTAACTATTTATTATAGAGATCAAGTTCGAGTACAAAATTATAAATTCCAGCCGATATCATATGCCATTTGAAAAATTGTTCATAGATTCTTCTATATAGCTCAGGATTTCATCTCTGCCATTAGCCTTAACTGCGGAGGTGATGAAGGAAACAGGTAATGACTCCCAGTTCTTAAGCATTTCAGAATTATATTGATTTACCGAATTCTCAAGGGCAGTAACAGTAAGCTTGTCGCTTTTTGTAAAGACTCTGGCAAAAGCTATTTTGTTTAACCCCAGAAACTCCATGAATTCAAGGTCGGAACGCTGCGGTTTATGTCGGGTATCTAAAAGCACAAAAAGGGAAACCAGGTTCTCCCTTTTCAGAATATATTCCTCAGTAGCTCTGACCCATTTTTCCCTGAGCTTTACCGGAACTTTGGCATAGCCATATCCCGGAAGATCAACAAGGTACCAGCTGTCATTCACGAAGAAATGGTTAATTGTCCTGGTTTTTCCGGGTTGAACCGAAGTTTTTGCAAGCTTCGACCAGCCAGTAAGCATATTTATCAACGATGATTTACCTACGTTCGATCTGCCTATAAACCCGAATTCAGGCTTTGATGGTGCCGGACACTCTTTAATTGTCGGGCTGCTTTTTATGAAAGCAGCTGAGTGAATAATCATATAGATTCTTAGTTTAGATCGCTGTATGGTACTTCGATCTTTTTATAAACCAGATAATTATTTCCAAAATTGGAGAGTATCTGTGCTATTACACCAACATAAGCCGTTTTGGGTGAACCGGTTTTTTTAAGATCTAAAATACCTACTCCCTTAATTGTTTTTATTGGTTTGCAATGAGCTGTATCGAACAGACCATTTTTAAGATCGCCACGGTAAAATTTTACACCGGTTGATTTATCAGACAACTCAAGTGAAATTCTGTAGATTCCTTTTGTCCTGTAATCGTCTTTTGAAATGGTAATAAGCGTGGGGTATCCTCCAACAAGCTTCCCTTCAGGTGTAAACTCTTCAAAATATGTTGACCGTAATCCCCCGGAATAACCGATCCTGGCTTTCAAGCGGCCCGTTCTGTAATATTGCTTTTGAATACCATCGATTGTATCTCTTTTGTACGGAGTGGAACGAAAGGGCTGACCTTCCTGGAAATACCATATTGATGAGTCCTCTCTAAAACCATTTTCGTACCAGAAAGTCTGACGCACTTCACCTGTCTGATAGAAAGTTTTCATCAAACCATGCCTGACGCCGTTCTTAAAAGTTACCTCTTTGAAAAGTGTCTTCCTGGCCATATATCGTTTAATACCGGTATAGCCTGTATCAGGAACTGTAAGTGAGTCACTTACTGCCTGTAATTCTTTCCTGGATTGTCCTTTACCCGTGCATCCCATGATAAAGACAATGGATATAACAATTATCAGTGAACCAGAAAATATTTTCATAGGATTTATAATTATTATTTAACTTTTGTCTTTCGCCTTTTTACTTTCGCCTTTTGCCACCTCTGCAGTCTGGCTCCTTCCTAAAATTGCCCACCGGGCAATTTCTTAACGGTCGGCCCTGTCTTTTGTCTTGTTAAAAGGTATTTTCAGAATTGATATAAATTTCAAGTAATCGTGCTTCATTTAATGGTTTCAAGACAACCTCTTTAATCATTGCAGGCAGAAGAACAGTCTCACCTTTTGTGACTTTTTCGGAATTATCATCCCAGCAGATCAGGAATTCGCCTTCAATGCAAATGTAGACAACAAATGAATCATTAAAATAGTATTCTTTGTTTATTGATTTATTAAAGAAGATAATATTAGTATTAAAAAATTCACAGCTGACAAGATTCTCAGTTTTATTCAGTACTGGTTCCTGCCTGATCTTGTTTTTTCCGGTTTGACTGAAGTCGATCGCTTCAAGAGCCAGTTCTGTATGTAATTCCCTTTTTCCCTTCCCGGGGCTCTTCCTGTTCCAGTCAAATATTCTATAAGTTATATCAGAGGTCTGTTGTATTTCAACCAGAACTATACCTGCACCGATTGCATGAACCCTGCCAGCAGGTGTGAAGAAGACATCTCCAGAATCAGCGCTTTCAACGTTCATCAGCTCTGCGATCTTGCCATCCCCGAGAGCATCTTCGTAAATCTCCTTTGTAACACCGTCTCTGAATCCGGTATAGATCTTTGAGCCCTTCTTACTTTCAAGGATATACCACATCTCGGTTTTTCCGTAGGCCTTATGCCTCTTTTTTGCAAGGTCATTACCAGGATGCACCTGGATAGAGAGATCTTCCTTAGCTTCAATGAACTTGATTAACAGTGGGAATTCATTACCAAACCTTTCAAAAATTGACTCACCAGTAATATCACCCATATAAACTTCGATGAGTTCCTCGATTTTATTTCCTGCCAGAAAACCGTTACTTATTACCGACTGGTTATCAGATACAGCCGATAGCTCCCAACTCTCACCAATATGAAGCGAAGCGTTTGGCCCTTTATTAAACCGTGAGACAAGGGCATTGCCTCCCCAGACCTTCTCTTTTAACACGGTATCGAACTTCAGAGGATATAGTTCAGTCATATGTTTATTTACTTGAAGTGCCCGGAGCGCCTGGAGTGTCTAAAGTACCTAAAGTGCCTAAAGTTATTAATGACTTATTAAACTTCAACTTTTCAAACCATTCAACCTTTCGGCTTTCAACTATTACTTTAGGCACTTCAAACTCTGGGTACTCCAAACTTTTTCTTATTTTTGATAATTATTTTGCAAAATTATATAAATATGTTGATAGTTGGTACAGCGGGTGGTACAGGTTCAGGAAAAACTACTGTAGTAAGAAAAATCATAGGAATATGCTTAATAATATCAGAGTAGAAGACGTTATGTTTCTGGATATTGAAACAGTACCGGAATCCTCCTCATATGAACTGTTGAATCCGGTAATGCAGATTCTCTGGGATAAAAAGTCAAAACAGTTCAGATCTCCTGAACAAACAGCCGGGGATGTTTATGAACGTGCAGGAATTTATTCGGAATTCGGAAAAATAATTTGTATTTCCGTGGGTCTAATCCGGGAAAAGAACCCATTCAGTTTCAGGCTGAAGTCTTTTTTTGGGAAAGATGAGAAATCACTTATATCCGGCTTTTCCCTTATGCTTTCAAAATTCTCCGGGACTAATAAGGAGGCTATTCTTTGTGCTCATAACGGGAAGGAATTTGACTTCCCGTATATAGCCAGGAGAATGATTATTAACGGACTTATTATCCCGGAAATACTCGATAATGCCGGCAAAAAACCGTGGGAGGTCAAACTACTTGATACAATGGATCTGTGGAAGTTCGGCGATTATAAAAACTATACATCACTTGACCTGCTGACTTCAATACTGGGTATCCCGACACCAAAAGACGATATTGATGGCAGTATGGTAGCAGGTATATTCTATAATGAAGATAACCTTGAGAGAATCGTACGATACTGTGAGAAAGATGTACTTGCGATTGCCCGTGTTCTCTTGCGGTTTATGAACCTGCCGGGAATAAATGAAGATAAAATAGAATCAGTTACATTTTTATAATCAGCTGTTCCCCAGTAATTTTATAAGGTTTTTCACAACCTCATCAGGCTGGTCAGAATGGATCCAGTGACCGGCCTTGGGAATTTCTATTATTTCTGCTGCCGGGAAAACTTTTTTTATATCTCTGAAATCCCCGGATGGAAGATAATCGGAATCACCACCTTTCAGAAAGATAACAGGAAATCCTGTGATCTGTTGGCTAAAATCAGTCTCGCGTTTAACCCCCTCCATTATTTTTTCAAGATTCTTAAGCAATGATGAGGCATTTAATTTCCATACAAAACTATTATCGGCAGTCCTCTGGAGATTTTTTAAAATAAAACCCCTGACCTTTTCAGAAGGAATCTTTTCAAGTAAAACAGTTTCTGCATCCCTACGGGTTGAAATCTTTTGCAGATCGATTGAAAGAATTACGTTAAGGATGGTAACATGTTGAGAATATGCTGAATGTCTTGTAGTTTCATTTGAGAAAGGGGAGATGTCAGCAATCAGAAGGCCATTTAACAATTCTGGCCATTTAATAGCAAAAGATATTGCAGTTTTTCCACCCATGCTATGTCCTGCAAGGAAGAATTTCTTAAGTTTTAAATCACTTATAAGTTCAAACAGATCATCTCTCATAGAGTCATAGTCATGTGATTCGTTGTGCGGAGATTGCCCATGGTTCCTCTGATCAGGCAGAAAAACCGTGAATCTGTCACTCAGACTTTTTGCAATTGTTACCCAGTTGTCTGATGATCCGTATAAACCATGAAGAATTACCAAAGGAGGACCACTTCCATATTGCCTGTAGAAGAGTTTCATTATTCAGGATATCAGGCTAATTGCCGTTTATACATCTGAATGGTATTCTCAAGTCCCAGATAGAGGGCATCTGAAATTAGCGCATGGCCGATTGAAACTTCCTCAATCCAGGGTATATTCTGATGAAAAAATCTCAGATTATCAAGGTTCAGATCATGCCCGGCGTTTAATCCCAGTCCTACTTTTCGCGCTATCTCTGCAGCTTTAATAAACGGTTCAATGGCTTCGATGGCATTCTGATTAAAACCGGTTGCATATGGTTCAGTATAAAGTTCAACCCTGTCGGTTCCTGTTAAAACAGCATTTTCAATATTTGCCGGGTTCGTATCTACAAACAGAGAGGTCCGGATACCTGCTTTCCTGAATTCTGAAACAATACTGGTAAGGAAGTTCCTGTTTTTCAATGTATCCCACCCTGCATTTGAGGTGATGGCATCATGAGGGTCAGGCACGAGAGTTACCTGATCAGGACTTACAGACAACACCAGGGTGATGAATTCTTCGGACGGATAACCTTCAATATTAAATTCGGTTGTGATAAGCGGTTTAATCTCTAAGACATCATTATATCTGATATGTCTTTCATCGGGTCGTGGGTGAACTGTAATACCATCGGCTCCGAAAAGCTGGCAATTAATTGCAGCGGTAAGTACATTCGGAACATTTCCACCTCGGGCATTTCTCAGAGTTGCAATCTTATTAATATTTACGCTTAACTTTGTCATTATAATAAATATAAAAATTTTCCGTATTGTAATTGTGGTGCAAAATTACAATAACTGGCTTTTTTTTTACTATTTTAGTTGAAAATAAAAGTGGTATGGTCGCTAAAGATTTAATATCCGAAGTTATACCTTCCCTGAAGACATCCGATCTGGGGCAGACTGCATTGAACTGGATGGAGATATTCAGGGTATCACACCTGCCTATTGTCAATAACCAGGATTTCCTTGGTCTCATTTCAGATGCGGATATATATGACATGAATCAACCTGAAGAACCAATTGGAAATCATGCTCTTACATTATTTAAGCCTTTTGTTGAGGAGTAGCAGCATATTTTTGAGGTTATTGGTTTGGCCTCCCGTCTTAAGCTGTCTGTTGTACCTGTTCTTGACAGTAATAACCATTTTAAAGGAGTGATAACAACCAGTGACCTTATCAGGCATTTAGCCGGTATATCATCAATGGATCAGCCGGGTGGTATTATTGTGCTTGAACTTATTGAAAGAGATTATTCACTTTCCCAGATCGCCCAGATTGTTGAAAGTAACAATGTTAAAATACTCAGTATGTATATTACATCACTGCCGGAATCAACTAAACTTGAGGTAACCCTGAAGGTAAACTCAGGCGACCTGGTTTCGATAATAAGAACATTTGAGCGTTATAACTATGAGGTAAAGACCTGGGTATCTGCCAATGATTCGATGGACCGCTTCTATTCTGAGAGATTTGACCATCTGATGAAATATCTTAATATCTGAAAAATGCCGGAAAGAGTAGCTATTTATTTCAAGGATAATAATTTAAAGACAAGGAATGGAGTCGACGGGCTGATTGATGAATTTTCGAGAAGAGGAATTAAGATCCGGATCTATCGGAAATCTGTAAATAAGCAGAATGGCCCTTCCTGGGAATTAATTGAAATGTCGCACGAACTTTCATATACTTCAGAATTGCCTGACCTGATTTTAAGTGTCGGTGGCGACGGTACTTTTCTCGAAACTGTACTTAAAGTTAAGGACCTGGGAATCCCGATTGCCGGTGTTAATACAGGCCGGATGGGTTTCCTGGCAAATATTTCTGCTGATGAAATAGGCCATTCAATAGATATGTTATGCAAGAGTGAATATGAAATCATAGAAAGATGTCTTCTTGAAATTTCACAGCCTGCAGGTCTGTTCGAGGGGAATTCTTCATCAGCTCTTAACGAGATAACTATTCAGAAGGCTGATCTTAGTATGATAACCATCAGTGTATTCATTGATGAAACCCATTTGAACACATATTGGGCCGACGGATTGATTGTTTCTACTGCCACCGGATCGACTGCTTATAATCTCAGTGTCGGGGGTCCGATTTTATCACCTGAGGATGAGAGCATCATCATTTCTCCTATTGCTCCGCATAATCTGACAATCAGGCCAATTATCCTCTCAGGTGAGGGCAGGATCAGGATGGTAATCGAAGGCAGGAGCAGCGAGTATCTGGCTACATGCGACTTCAGGTCAAAGAGACTTCCATTCAGTGAAGAGATTCACATTGTCAGAGCTCCTGTTAAAATCAAAACAGTAATGTTAAAAGGAATAGATTTTTACAGTACTATCAGAAATAAGCTTATGTGGGGTGCTGACCGAAGGAATTGATATAAATATTATATTTGTGTTTGTAATAAAACTGAATTTCGTATGAAACGATCCTTTCTAACCATATTACTCCTCTGTTTCATTGTTTTATTTTCTGATGCTCAAATCTGGAAATTGAAAAGATATGAAGCAGTTGTGGGTTTTGGACCTTCATTCTTCTTTGGCGATGTAGGAGGATATTCACAGGGCGAAAACATTCTCGGTTTTAAGGATTTAACTTTCAAACAGATAAGATTCGACTTCAACGTTAATTTAAAATACAGGATTACGCAAAACTTGAACGTCAGACTAAGCATTACTTCGGGAGTATTCCATGCTACAGATGTAAGAGGGTCAAATGAAGGCAGGGGATTTGAATCCTCTACTCTGATAATTGAACCTGCATTAATAGGTGAATATTATTTTATTAAGAATAAAGCTGAAAACAGCTATCTCTTTACCAAAGGGAAAAATACCGGGTTTATCGGAATGCTTAAATCACTTGACTTCTATGCATTTACAGGAATAGGTGGGCTTGGTTATTCGGTTAAAGGAAATGATAAACTTGAAAATTTTGGAATTGATCCTGAAGGATTTACTGCTGTAATACCGGTTGGAATCGGGACTACTCTGATATATTCTCCAAATTTTAATTTTGGAATTGAATTTGCCGGCAGATATTCTTTTTCTGATAACCTTGATGGTTATTCCAATATACAATATTCCCGCTCAAATGACGTTTATTATTTTTTAAATTTCACCATTACTTATAAGCTGAAGACAGGAGCAAAAGGATGGCCTTCGTTCAGATGATAAAGAGCTGGATCAGTTTTAATGAAAAGAATACATTGGTTATTATTATTTTTATTCCTGTCACTCTCCTTATCGGGTCAGCGCAGAGCTGATTATGGAGTTTTAGCAGGTGTCTCATCGTACCTTGGCGATATTAATCCCAACAGATTATTATATTCTCCTCTTCCGGCAGGCGGAATTTTTTACAGGTATAACTTTCATCCACGACAAGCTTTAAGAGCAGATATATTCATCGGTGGCTTACGGGCCAGCGATCTTGATTTTAAGAATAGCTTCCAACAAGCCAGAGCTGAATCATTCTCCGGTACTGTGGGAGAATTTGCACTCCAGTTTGAGTTCAATTTTCTGCCCTATTCAACTGAGGGAAAACAATGGGATTTTACTCCCTATTTCGCAGCAGGAGCTGGAATTGCGTTTATCAACACAGTCTCTTTTATATATGAACCTGTTATTCCTTTCTCGTTTGGTTTTAAAGTTAATATCTATAAAAATATGGGATTGGAAGCCGAATATGGTTTTCGTAAAACTTTTTATGATAACTTTGACGGCCAAAAAGATTTGGTTGCTCCGTCAGATTTTGCATGGCTCCATAATAATGACTGGTATACTTTCACAGGAATAGCTGTCACATGGAAAATCTATAATAGATTGGCCGGTTGTCCTGCTTATGGCGAAGTGGATTCTAAAAGAAAACGCTAGATTATGCAGTTAAGGGAACAGATAGATAGGAAAAAATTGCCTTCGCATGTGGCAATTATTATGGATGGAAACGGAAGATGGGCGCGACAACGTGGTCTCGATAGAATCTTTGGGCATCAGCAGGGTGTCAATGCAGTAAGGGAAGTAATTGAGGCAGCTGCAGAACTGGAGATCAGATTTCTGACCCTTTATGCTTTTTCGACCGAAAATTGGGGAAGACCAGATGAAGAGGTATCTGCATTAATGGGAATAATGATTCAATCGCTTAGCGATGAGACAGATACATTATTGAAGAACAATATCAGGCTCATCGCGATAGGTGATATGGACAGACTTGCTGAAGAGGTAAGTGAAAGACTTTTTGAAACAATAAAACTTACTTCTGTAAGTACCGGATTGAATCTTATCATTGCATTGAGTTATAGTTCACGCTGGGAAATAACGATGGCAGCCAGAAGAATATCAGCGGAAGTGAAAAAAGGAACTCTTAACCTCTTATCTATTACTGAAGAAGAATTTGAAAAGTTTCTCACTACCGGTGGAATCCCTGATCCCGAACTAATGATAAGAACCAGTGGAGAATTGCGAATAAGCAATTTTCTTTTGTGGCAGGTGGCTTATACGGAATTATATTTTACTGAAACACTTTGGCCTGATTTTGGTAAGGATGATTTTTATATTGCTATAATAGACTTCCAGAAGAGAGAAAGAAGATTTGGAAAAACGAGTGAACAGGTTTTGGAAAAATAATTAAATAATGGTGATTAGTAAAATTAGAAGGACTTTTATAGCAATTTTTCTGGCTCTGTTGAGCCTTTCGCTTACTGGCCAGGAGAAGCAGAAAATTGTCGATTTTATGACTGTTCAGGAATATATTATCGGGGGAGTTACTGTAACAGGAGTCAGATTTCTTGATACAAACGCTCTTATTGGAATTTCCGGACTGAGAATAGGAGAGGAGGTTACTATTCCTGGTGATGCTGTTACAACCGCCGTTCAAAAACTATGGCAGCAGGGGCTTTTTTCTGATGTCAGAATCTCTATCAGTAAAGAGGTTTCAGATACTGTTTATCTTGATATCAACCTTCAGGAGAGACCAAGGATATCATCCTTCAAGCTTAATGGAGTAAAAACCTCTGAGGCAACAGATCTGAATAAGAAGATAAATCTTCCTATCGGATCACAGGTTACTGCTTACTTACTTAATACCGCACAAAAAATAATTAAAGACCATTTCGTTGAGAAAGGCTTCCTGAACACACAGGTCGATTTCGTTCAGAAAGAGGATCCTGATCAGCCTAATAATGTTATTCTGAGCATCAATGTCGATAAAAGAGAAAAAGTTAAGATTGCCGAAATAGTCTTTGAAGGAAATGAGTTCTTCGAACCAACAAAGCTTAAACGTCAATTAAAAGGTACTAAAGAAAAAAACTTGAATTTTTTCAGAGCTTCAAAATATATAAGCGAGAAATTTATAGAAGATAAAGAAAAGCTTAATGCTTTTTATAATGATAATGGGTTCAAGGATTTTACTATCCTCTCAGATTCACTTTATAAGGTTTCAGAAAACCGCATAGGGTTAAAGATAAAGATTGATGAAGGGAAACAATACTTTTTGAGAAATGTGGATTGGGTGGGAAACAGTGTTTATAGGAAGGAGGATCTTAAGAAGGTA
>Ga0315273_10002863_pt1 | contig 20586 bp, 21 predicted proteins | sample YL17G02_0_MG_FD_205753 | JGI IMG/M metagenome (GOLD analysis project Ga0315273, IMG submission 205753) | Sediment microbial communities from Yellowstone Lake, YNP, Wyoming, USA - YL17G02_0 | ecosystem: Environmental > Aquatic > Freshwater > Lake > Sediment | place: USA: Wyoming | collected... | reverse complement strand
CGGATCCCCGATCGGGCGCGGCCTCTTGGGGCGGCAGATCGGCGACGAGATCGAGATCCGCATCCCTTCGGGCCGCAAGCGCTACGAAGTGATGGACCTGCAGACGCTTCACGACAAGGCGCAGGCGCTCGCGGATTCGGGTGATCCGGGTGCCGGCAACGGCGGGACTCCCGGAGGTTCGGGGGAAACCCCCGGGGCGAGCTGAACGCGCGCTCGATCTCCGGCACGTCCGGTCACCGGAACCCCATCCTCAGTTTCGCGATCGTCCAGAGGATCTTCGCCCCGGCCGCGAAGGTGCCGCTCACGGTGCCGGTGATCTTCGACCGGCCGATGCGGCGGCGGTAGGAGACGGGGACTTCCGCGGACCGGACGCCCCCGAGAGCCGCCCTCATCTGCATCTCCACCGTCCAGCCGAACCCCGTGTCGCGCATCCCGAGACCCTGCAGGGTTGGGTAGCGGATCGCGCGGAACGGCCCGAGGTCGGTGAATCGCACACCGGTCAGAACCCGGATCAGCCGCGTGGCAAGCCAGTTGCCGAAGCGCGCCTGGGGAAGGAGCGCCCGGCGCTCCGACCGCCCGAGAATGCGGGAGCCGATGACGAGTTCCGCGCGCCCGGCGGCGATCGGCTCGAGGAGGCGGGGGAGTTCGCCGGGGCTGTCGGAAAAATCGGCGTCGAGGAAGACTACGACCGCCGGGGGATCGCCCGCGAGCGCCGCGATCCCGGCCAGGCAGGCGGAACCGTACCCCCGCCGCGGCTCGTGGATGACCTCCGCCCCGCCGTGGCGGGCGGCGTCGGCGGTCCCATCCGTCGAGCCGTTGTCCACGACCAGCACGCGCCGGATGCCGCCGGGCAGGGCGGCCAGCACCCTGGGCAGGGGCTCCTGCTCGTTCCACGCCGGTATGACGACTGCGACATCCATGGGCTATAGTCCCACCGCATCCTTCGTTGACGCGCGGTGGGCAGGAACACAGATTCTATTCGCGTACGCATGGCAGAGAACACCCGCATCGAACCGTTCGGGATCGTCTCCGGGCTTGTCCGCTCCCTTCGTCCCCAGCAGTGGACGAAGAACGGTTTCATTTTTCTCGCGCCGCTGTTTGCCCACCAGATCCATCGCGGGGAGGTTCTCGCCGAAACCCTGGCCGCATTCGGGTTGTTCTGTTTTCTGTCGGGAGCGGTCTACGTGTTCAACGACGTTCTCGACCTGCCCCGCGACGCGGCGCACCCGGAGAAGCGGCATCGCCCCATCGCGTCGGGACAGGTTCCGCCTGGCTTCGCGCTTTGGTTTGCCCTCGTTCTGGCAGGCGCCGCGCTGGGCGGCAGCTTCGCGCTTTCGTCCGCGTTCGGCTGGACGGCTGCGGCATACCTGGCGAACAACCTGGTCTACTCGCTCTGGCTCAAGCACGTCGCGATCCTGGACGTCATGTCGGTGGCTGCAGGGTTTCTCCTGCGCGCCGTCGCGGGGGGCGCGGCCGTGGGCGTTCCGATCTCCCACTGGCTGGTGCTTTGCATGACGCTGCTGGCGCTGTTTCTCGCCTTCTGCAAGCGCCGGCAGGAGCTGACGCTTCTCGCCGAGGGCGCGGCCAACCACCGGGCCTCGCTGAAGCACTACACGATCCAGTTCCTCGACCACATGATCACGCTGGTCGCGGCGTCCACGCTGATCGCCTACGCCCTCTACGCGCTGTCACCGGAGGTCCAGCAGAAACTCGGCACCCCCTGGCTCGGTTTCACGATCCCGTTCGTCGTGTACGGGTTGTCGAGGTACCTCTACCTCGTCCATGTGCGCGGGGAGGGGGGCAACCCCTCGCGCATCCTGCTCGCCGACCGCCCCACCGAGGCGAACATCGTCCTCTGGATGGCGACGGTTCTCGCGCTGATCTACTTCAATTAGGAGCGGTTTCATGACCCCGAACACAGCCCCGTAGCCGAGGCTGGCGGGGGTCATGAAGGGTTGGCGGGCGCCGTCCCGGCCGGCACGGCCGGCGGGTTACTCGGCGGGGCGGCTCCCAGGCCCCAGGGCGGCTCCTCCGGCGGATCGATCGGTGTGGCGAGATCGAACAGATAGCCGCCTCGCGATTGTTCGCCGGCATCCGTCCTCTCCACGGCCTGATAGAGGAGGGTCGTCGGGCCCGCATCGGCGCTTTGGATCCGGAGCACCCATCCGAACTTCGCGAGAGCAGGGCTGGTCTCGAGGACCTTGGGATCCGGCAGGAAGACCTGCGTCTCCGCGCCGCCCGCGTCCTTCGTCGTGGCGCTCCAGCCGCTCCGTCTTGCGGCCGGGTCGGTCGACTGCCTCTGCGCGTATTCCATGTGCAGGCCACCGTCCGCCTTGGAGATGACCCATGTCTGGGACCGGTTCCACTTCCCCTCTTCGCCACCGACGAGGTAGTGAACCCCCAACGTCACCGAGCTGTCGTCGCACCTCCTGACGTCTAGAACCGGCCTGGTCGGCACGGGCGGGCTCTGCACGTGGGCGTAGGCCTTCTCGCACAGGCTGTGCAGGCTTTGCCAGAAGATCGCCTGCTCTCCTGCCAGTCCCGGCGTCCCGGCATCCTGCCCTCCCGGCGCCTCTTCGGGGCTCGCCTCGGCTGAAGGGCTGCGATCCTCGACCTTCGAAAACTCCCCGCATGTCAATTTGGACTTCTTGTTGAGCCGGCCCGACCGGGTCAGAGACTCGACCTTGACGGACACGGGAATCAGATCCGGCGTCACGATGATCTCCGCGACGTCTTTCAGGATGTCTGCCGTGTCTCCGTCGTATTTGACGACGAGTCTCGTCCCCGGCCCCTCTTCCAAGGCCTTCGATCCCGTTTCCGTGAGGTATTTCACAACGTAGCCCTGATCGTCCTTGCTCGTCCTCTCTCCGGCCCCCTCCGGCGGCACGGCCGGGATCTTGAAACTGATCGCCTTGTACCTGGAACCGGTGCCGGCGATGTACTCCGCTTCCTTGTCGGCGCGGAACGGCTGATCCGTCGCGATCGTAATGACTCGCCCGTGGCCCGTATCGAAAACCGTGAACCAGCACTCCTTGGGGTTCGTGCGCGGTTGCTCGCCGTCGAAGATCGTGCCGCGCGCATCACCCGCCCGATAGAGGGTCACGACGTCGGTCGCACGAGCGGCGGTCCAGACGGTCAATAGCGCGACGACGAGCAGGGCTGTTCTCCGTGGCATGCAGTCCTTTCTCTCAGAAGTCCGGCATGTGGATCATGACATGGAGCATCCGCGCTGGTCACCTGTAGATCAGCCTTGTTGCGCCTCGAGCCAGCGTTCGGCGTCCAGGGCGGCCATGCAGCCGGTGCCGGCGGCGGTGACGGCCTGGCGGTAGACGTGGTCGGCCACGTCGCCCGCCGCGAAGACTCCCGCGACCGAAGTGGCGGTCGAGCCGGGCTTCGTCACGATGTAGCCGTTGCGGTCCATCTCGATCAGGCCCTCGAACAGACGGGTATTGGGAGTGTGCCCGATCGCCACGAACACGCCGTCGCAGGGCAGGGGCGTCATTGCTTCGGTCTGAAGGTTGCGGAGGATCACCCCGGTGACCTTCCCGCCGTCCACCCCGGAGACCTCCTCGATCGCGCTGTTCCAGACGAAGGAGATCTTCGGGTTTTTCTCGGCCCGCTCCTGCATGATCTTCGAGGCGCGCAGGGCGTCGCGGCGGTGGACGACGGTCACCTTCGAGGCGAACTTCGTGAGAAAGCTCGCCTCCTCCATCGCGGAGTCTCCGCCTCCCACGACGACCAGCTCCTTGTCGCGGAAGAAGAACCCGTCGCAGGTGGCGCAGTAGGACACCCCCCGCCCCCAGAGTTTCTTCTCGCTCTCGAGGCCGAGCTTCCGGGCGGAAGCGCCGGTGGCGATAATGAGCGTGCGCGCGAGAACCGTCTGTTCGTCGGTGTGGAGCTTGAGCGGCCGACTCGAAAGGTCCACCTTCACCGCGTCGCCCTGAAGAAAATTCGTGCCGAACCGCTCCGCCTGCTTTCGCCAGTGCTGCATCAGCTCGGGGCCGAGGATTCCCTCGGGGAAGCCCGGGTAGTTCTCGACATCGGAGGTGATCATCAACTGGCCGCCCGCCTCGACGCCCTCCATGACGAGCGGGGCGAGGTTCGCCCGCGCCGTGTAGATGGCCGCCGTCAGGCCTGCGGGGCCCGACCCGAGGATGGCAACGTCCCACACCTTCGCGGCCGGGTCGCCGGCCGTCTTCGTTCCGGTAGCGGTCATCTCGTCCAGTTTCCCTTCCCGCACGAGCCGGTGCAGCTCGTCGGAGCCGCCGATATGACGGCCGTCTATGAAGATCTCCGGGACGGTGCGCCGTCCGCCGGAGCGCTGGATCATCTCCTTTTCGCGGGCGGGGTCGGAAGTCACGTCGATCTCGGTGAATGCCAGCCCCTTGCGCCGGAGGAGCGCCTTCGCCCGGTCGCAGTAAGAGCACCAGTCCTTGCTGTAGAGGACGATTTCCATGAGCAATCTCTTATGATGCGGGCGTGCGGGGCGCAAGAACGTCCGCGCGCGGCTGGTTCGTCCCGGATGCCAGTCTATCATCGGAGCGGAGGGAACGGATATCACGAACGGCCCGCGCGGAGGCGTGGACTGGCGGGGGCCGGCGGCGCTCATCACCGCCGTCGTTGCGGTGTCGTGGGCGGCGATTCTGGCCCGCGCCTGCGCGGGAGCCGGGCCGCTCGCCATCTCCTTCTGGCGTCTGGCGATCGCGACGGCTCTGATCGCCCCGTGGGCGTTGCGGGGGCGGGGTCGTGACGCGGGCGGCCGGCCCGCGGCGGCGCCCCGGCGCGCCGCGGCGGGGGCGCTCCTCGCAGGCGTCTTTCTGGCGCTGCATTTCGCTTGCTGGATCAGCTCGCTCTTCCTGACAACTGTCGCCTCTTCGGTCGTGCTCGTCGCCACGCAGCCGCTTTTCAGTCTCCTGCTGTCGCGCGTAGCTCTCGGGGAGCGGCCCCGTGCGCGGGCCGCGGCCGGCGTCGTCGCGGCGTTCGCCGGGGCCTGCCTCATCGGCGCGGGAGATTTTTCCGCGAGCGGCACCGCTCTGGCGGGGGACGCGCTGGCCCTTGCGGGCGGGCTGTTCGCCTCCGCCTACTTTGTTCTCGGGCGGGGGCTGCGGCGGGAATGGCCATTGCCACGGTACCTCACGCTGGTGAACGGCACTGCGGCCGGGGTTCTGCTCGTGGCCGCGATCGTCGCGGGCCAGCCGCTTGCCGGATACCCGGCCGCCACCTGGGCGGCGCTCGCCGCCATGGCAGCGGGGCCGCATATTGTGGGCCATGGCCTGCTCAACGCGGCAGTGCGGCGCCTTCCGGCGTGGCTCGTCAACATGGCGGTGCTCGGCGAGTCGATGCTCGCAAGCGTCTACGCGGCCGTGCTGTTCGGCGAACGCCCCCCGGCCACCCTCTGGGCCGGCGGCTGCCTTGTGCTCGGCGGCATCGCGGCGGCGTTTCTGTCGCTCGATCGAACCGGCAGCGAGGCGCCGGGTTAGACTGGATTGATGGGGGCCGCTCTAGAAACCGACATCTCGCTGGGCTCTCCGGTCGAGACACTGCCCGGGATCGGGCCCCGGCGGGCCGAGCGGTTGCGCGAGGCCGGCGTGGTCACGGTCGAGGACCTGCTGTTCCACGTTCCGTTCCGCTACGAGGACCGCAGCCGCTGCGCCCGCATCGCGGATCTGGTGCCCGGCCTTCCCGCCACGATCCGGGCCCGCATCCTCACGCCGCGGCTCGTGCGAACGCGACGGCAGGGCTTCTCGTTCGTGCAGGCGGTTCTCGACGACGGATCCGGGGCGATCCGCGCGGTCTGGTACAACCAGCCCTGGCTTGCGCGCGTGCTGCAGGCCGACAGGACGGGTTTTTTTCACGGGGATCCCCGCGTGGCGCGGGAGGGACACGAGGGGCTCGGTGCGCTCGTTCTTCAGAATCCGGAAATCGAACTGATCGACGGCGGGATCCGGGCGGCCAACGGGGTGGAGGACGGGGCGGACAACGAAGCGGAAGACGGAGCGGACAACGGGGCAGACAACGGAGCGGAAAACGGCGGGGAGGATGTGCCGGTCACCCTGGCTTCGCAGGAGTCCCCGGGGGAAGATGAGCCGCTCCACACCGGCCGCATCGTTCCCATCTACCGATCGCTCGGGGGCCTGTCGAGCCGGTCGCTGCGGAGGATCATCGCCCGGGCCCTCGCGGCGCTCGGAGACAGAATCGAGGATTTTCTTCCTTCCGAGATCCGGCGAAAGCTGTCGCTCACCTGGCGCGGCTCGGCGGTGCGCGGGATTCACTTTCCGCCGTCCGACCCGGCCGCCGGGATCTCCTTCGAGGAGCTGGCGGATCGGACAAGCCCGTTCCATCGCCGGCTGATCTTCGAGGAGTTCTTCCTGATGCAGGCCGCCCTCGTGGAGCGGCACCGGCTCGCCCGGTCCGAGTCGCGGGGCTTCCGCTACCGGTTTACGCAGGAAACCCGGGCGAAGCTCGCATCGCTTCTGCCCTTCGCGCTGACGGCGGCGCAGAAGCGGGTTCTGCGCGAAATTCGCGACGACATGGAAGGCACCTCCCCGATGAACCGGCTGCTGCAGGGGGACGTCGGCTCGGGAAAGACCGTCATCGCGGCTCTCGCGCTCGCGATAGCCGCCGACAACGGCCTGCAGGGCGCGCTGATGGCCCCGACCGAGCTGCTCGCCGAGCAGCACCACCGCCACCTGCAGGCCCTTCTCGGGCCGGGCGGGTGGACGGTGCTCCTGCTCACCTCCTCGGTGCGGGGCGCGGCCCGGCGCAGGGTCGTGGAGGCTCTCGCCGGCGGCGAAACCGTGATCGTCATCGGAACCCACGCGCTCCTGGAGGGCTCGCTCACTTTCTCGCGGCTCGGGCTCGTCGTCGTGGACGAGGAGCATCGCTTCGGGGTTGCGCAGCGCACCCTCCTGCGGGCGAAAGGCTACCGGCCGGACCTGCTCCTCATGACGGCGACGCCGATCCCGCGCTCGCTCGCGCTGACGCTCTACGGCGATCTCGACCAGTCCGTTCTCGACCAGATGCCTCCCCGAAGGCAGACGATCAAGACACTGCTGCGTTCCGAGGAGCACCGCGAACGGGTCTACGACGGGATCCGCCGCGAGTTGGAGGACGGCCGGCAGGCCTTCATCGTCTATCCGCTCGTGGAGGAAAGCGATCGCGGCGGCATGAAGGCGGCCGTGGAGATGGCCGACCGGCTCCAGACGGGTCCGTTCTCGGGGTTCCGTGTCGGTCTGCTGCACGGCCGGATGAAGAGCGAGGAGCGGGGGGTCGTCATGGCAGCCTTTGCGCAGGGAGAAATCCACCTGCTCGTCGCGACGACGGTCGTCGAGGTGGGCATCGACGTGCCGAACGCCACCGTTCTCGTCGTGGAGCACCCGGAGCGCTTCGGCTTGTCGCAGCTGCACCAGTTGCGCGGCCGGGTCGGCCGGGGCAGCGCGAAATCCTACTGCATCCTCCTCGCCCCAGAAGGCATTTCCGAGGAGTCGCGGCGCCGGCTCGACGTGCTGGTTTCCGAATCCGACGGGTTCCGCATCGCGGAGAAGGACCTTCTCCAGCGCGGGGCGGGGGACCTGCTCGGAACGCGGCAGCACGGCCTGCCGGAACTGCGGATCGGCGAGCCCGTTCGTGATGCGGTCCTGATGAGCCTGGCCAGAAAGGAAGCCGCCTCCTGGTTGGAGCGGGTGGAGGCGGGAGAGGCCAGGGCCCCCCGCGCCCTGCTCGAACGGCTGGGGCGGGGCGGGGGAGAGACTTCGTAGCCGCTACTCTTCTTCGCCCGGGCCCAGCGCCACGCCGCCCATCAACATCTCTTCCCCCTCGAGGGGCACCAGCGGCTCGACGGGCTCGCCGTGGCGTTCGATCAGCAGCGAGTCCCGGTTGAGCTTGATCTTCAGCTCCTCGAGCTCGTGAAAGACCGTCTGCATCGATCGCGGGTCGCGGGTCGGGACCATGGGCCGCCCGCCGGTCAACAACTGCTCCCAGCGGCGGGCCACGATCGTGGCCAGCATGAATCGGTTGCCGGTGAGCTCCAGGCACTTGTCCACGGGAATGTGCATGTCTCGGGTCCTTTCGGTTGTGACTACGATTCCGCCATCGACTTCAGGAATTGCGCGTTGTTCTTGGCCTTGGACATCCGGTCGAGCAGCAGTTCCATCGCCTCGACGTCGGACATCTGGTTGAGCACCTTCCGGAGCACCCAGACCCGGTTGAGGACCTCCTTGCCGAGCAGCAGCTCCTCTTTCCGGGTTCCCGACCGGGTCAGGTCAATGGCCGGGTACACGCGCCGGTCCACCAGCTTCCGCTCGAGGTGCAGCTCCATGTTGCCGGTGCCCTTGAACTCTTCGAAGATCACGTCGTCCATCCGCGAGCCGGTGTCGATCAGCGCCGTGGCGATGATCGTGAGCGAGCCGCCCTCCTCTATGTTGCGCGCGGCGCCGAAGAACCGCTTTGGCCGCTGCAGGGCATTGGCGTCAATGCCGCCGGAGAGCACTTTGCCCGACGGGGGCGCCACAGTGTTGTAGGCGCGCGCGAGGCGGGTGATCGAGTCGAGCAGAATGACAACGTCCTTCTTGTACTCCACGAGCCGCTTGGCCTTGTCGATCACCATCTCGGCGACCTGCACGTGCCGCGTCGCGGGCTCGTCGAAGGTCGACGAGATGACCTCGCCGCCCACCGACCGCTGCATGTCGGTGACCTCCTCCGGGCGCTCGTCGATGAGCAGGACGATGAGCGAGACCTCGGGGTGGTTCTCGGTGATCGAGTTGGCGATGGCTTGTATCAGCATCGTCTTGCCGGTGCGCGGGGGGGCGACGATGAGGCCGCGCTGCCCCTTGCCGATCGGCGTCAGAAGGTCCATGACCCGGCCCGACAAGTTCTCGCTGGTCGTCTCCAGATGGATGTGCTCGTTCGGGTAGAGGGGCGTGAGGTTGTCGAAGAAGATCCGTTCGCGGGAGTTCTCCGGGTCTTCGAAGTTGATCGCTTCGACCTTGATGAGAGCGAAATACTTCTCGTCCTCCTTCGGATGGCGGACCTGGCCGGAAACGGTGTCGCCGGTCAGCAGGCCGAAGCGGTTGATCTGCGAGGGGGAGACGTAGATGTCGTCGGGGCCCGGGAGGTAGTTGTAGTCGGGCGAGCGCAGGAACCCGTAGCCGTCGGGCAGGACCTCGAGAACGCCCTCCGCGAACACGAAACCGCGCTGCTCCGTCTGCACCTTGAGGACCTGGAAGATCAGATCCTGCTTGCGCATGGCGGAGGCGCCCGTGATGTGCAGATCCTTGGCGAACTCTGCGAGATCGGAGATGTTCATCCGTGTGAGATGGTTGATGGAGAGGTGCTCCCCGGGGCGAACCTGGATTTCGCTCGCGGGGGCGCCGGCGGGGTTGGGATCTCCCGCGGGGGGCGCGGCGTCCACCGTCGCGGTGGCGGTGCCCTCACCCCCGGCCGGCAGAAGGGCAGGGGTATCCGCCGCGATGTCACGGGGTGCGCGCTCGAAGCGTTCGCGTCCCTCGCGACCGCCTTTCGGGCCGTTGCGCATGCCGCCTCGGTCTCCAGGACCGGGTCTGGACATGTAGAGAAGCCTCCTAGAAGCGAGACCCCGGAGGGTGAATTTCGATTCTCAGTGCGTGATTCCGGAGCGTGTGGGGCGGGCGTACCCGGCCTGACACGGCGGTCCCGGGGGATCGCCGCGGGCCTGGACTGCGGACCTCACTGATGCTTCATCGTGGAATTCTAAGGGTTTCCGCAGGATTGTCAAGAAGGGATACGGGGACGATCCAGGGCCTGGAGGGCCCGGGCGGTCGCCCGGGGGATCGGCTCGCCGGCCTCGGCCAGCCGGGCGATGTCGGAGGCGAGCCGGTCCAGATCCTCCACGGTATCCACGTCGTACCACTTGGGCAGGAGAACGGGCGCCATTCCGAGGATCTTCAGGACTTCGAGGGTATCGGAAAGTACCTGGGAGCCTCCCCACGCGATCCCGCGGAACATCTCGGGCGTCACCGTCCGGGCTCCCACGACGTAGTAGCCGCCGTCCAGGGCGGGGCCGAGCACGACCTCCCTGTCCTTCAGGGCCGAGACGGCCTGGTTGAGGATCTCCTGGGGCAAGGAAGGACTGTCCACGCCGACGATCACGACCCGCTTCCAGCCCGCGGCGAGAAGCTCGCTCAGGCAGGTGCGCATCCGGGTGCCGAGATCCTCCCCATCCTGCACCCCCCGGAGGAATCCGCCGAGGTGAGTCTCGATCTCCGCGTCGGGCTGCCAGGCCTCGGAGAACCAGATCGCCCGCTGGACCCCTCTGGCCGAGGCGCGGTGCATCAGTTCGATCGTGTCGAGAAGAAAGGCCCGATGCAGTGCGAGGGCCGCCTCTGGTCCGAGCGCGGCCGCCAGCCGGGTCTTCACCTCCCCCACGCGCGGGACCCTCGCGAACAGGACGAAGATGGCATCGCGACCCTTTTCGATCGGCTGGCTCAAGTCGGCTTCCCTTCTTGCGGATGGGATCCTCGCGGACGATTGCGCAATGATACCAGCGTTCGATTCTATGGGTACGGATGCGGGTGGTATCATCGTGTCCGATGCCGCCCGAATCGTCCGTGCTTCGCAAGAATGTCCTCGGAGTGCTGTTGGCCGGGGGGCAGGGGAGTCGGCTGGGGCAGGACAAGGCGCTCGTGGACCTGGCGGATTTTCAGAGCCTGGAATCGGGTTTTTGCCGGAACGACGGAAACACGGCGAGTGTTCCACTTGGCCGGGCCGTTCTGTCGGCCCTCGCGGCCTGTTGCCGGCGGCTCGCCGTCAGCGTGGCGCACGAAGGATCGGCGACCGGTTCGCGGTGGAACCTTCCCGCCCGACTCGGCTATCCCGGCGCGGTATTGATCGAGGACCGGCTCGCCGGCTGCGGCCCTCTTGCAGGGCTTGCCGCGGGGCTGGAGGAGGCCGCGGCCGCCACCCCGCCCGACGAGGCCGTGTTCGTCGCGGCCTGCGACTACCCGCTCCTGCCGGCCGAGGCGGTCGCCCTGCTTCTCGACGCGCTGGATGCCGCCGGAACCGAAGTGGATGCCGCCCTCCCCGAGATCGAGGGACGGTTGCATCCGCTCTGCGGTGCCTGGTCGCCGCGGGTGCTCCCACGGCTTGCGGAATACCTCGCCTCGGGCGAGCGCCGGGCGGTCGAATTCGCGGGGCGTGTCGCGACGGTCCGCTTGACCGGTGCGGATTTCCTGCGCGCGGGCCTCGACCCTGCCCGCTCGTTCCTCAACGTCAACACGCCCGACGATCTCCGGCGGGCGGCCCGGCTTCTGTCGGAGGGATCCGCGGCGGTCGCGCCGTCCCGGATATGGCGCGAGTGACGAAGGGCAAACGACCCGGGCCGGCAAGGCCTCCCGGGCCGAAGCTGTCGCACCTCGACGCCGGGGGCCGGGCCCGGATGGTGGATGTCGGGGCGAAACCGGAAACGGCGCGCCGGGCGGTGGCGCGCGCAGCGGTGTGGCTCAGCCCCGCGGTGTTCCGTCTCGTCAAGAAGGACGCGGTGGCCAAGGGAGACGTTTTCTCCGTCGCCCAGATCGCCGGCATTCAAGCCGGCAAGCGGGCATCCGAGTGGATCCCGCTGGCGCATCCGATCCCGCTGGACGCCATCGCCGTCCGGCTCAAGCTCTCGGCGCGATCCCACGTGGTCCTGATCGAGGCGGAGGCGTCCACCCGCGCGGCGACCGGCGTCGAGATGGAGGCCATGGTCGCGGCGGCGGCCGCGGCCCTGACCGTCTACGACATGTGCAAGGGAGCCGATCGATCGATCGAGATCGGCCCCGTTCACCTCGTCCACAAGTCCGGCGGCAAGAGCGGAACATGGACTCGGAAACGAGCGGGCTGAGCCGATTCCCATTGACCCATCGAGGATGGAGAGAGACATGCGCAAGACCAGGAAATTGAAGCGAACCGCGCCCAGGCGAAAGGCGATGACCCCGGCACACTCTATCGCAACCCGCGTGATCCACGCCGGCCAGTCGCCGGATCCGACGACCGGGGCGATCATGCCGCCGATCTACGCCACATCCACCTACGTGCAGCCCGCGCTCGGGGAGTTCACGCCCTACGACTACACGCGAACTATCAACCCCACCCGGGCGGCCCTCGAGAGAAACCTTGCCGATCTCGAGGGGGGACCTCAGGCCTTCGCCTTCGCCTCGGGAATGGCGGCGATCACGACCGTGATGGTTCTCCTGCAGTCGGGGGATCACATCGTCATTTCGCACAACGTCTACGGCGGGACCTACCGGCTGATGGAGAAAGTCCTCCGCGGCTTCGGGCTGGAGTGCTCGTGGGTGGATACCTCGGACCTGCGCACCGTGCGCCGCGCGATACGGCCCTCCACGCGGATGCTCTACATCGAGACCCCGACGAACCCGATCCTGACCCTGACCGATCTCCGGGCGGCCTCGGCCCTCGCCCGCCACCACGGTCTTCTGATGGTCGTGGACAACACCTTCATGACGCCGATCTTCCAGCGGCCGCTCGAGCTGGGGGCCGACATCGTTCTTCACAGCACGACGAAATACCTCAACGGCCACTCCGACAGCCTCGGCGGGGCGGTGATCGTGAAAAGCCCCGAGATCGGCGAGCGGCTGGCCTTCATCCACAAGTCCGTCGGGGCGGTCATGTCCCCCTTCGAGGCGTGGCTCGTCCTGCGCGGAGTGAAGACCCTCGCCCTGCGGATGGAGCGGCACGACCGGACCGGCCGGCTGATCGCGGCGTGGCTGTCGCGCCACCCGAAGGTCAAACACGTCCACTACCCCGGCCTGCCCGGCCATCCGCAGCGCGCCCTCGCCCGCCGCCAGATGAGCGGCTTCGGGGGGATGATCTCCTTCGAGTTGGGCTCCTACGCCCGGGCGAAGCGGTTTCTCGACCGGCTGGAGCTGTGCGCGCTGGCGGAAAGCCTCGGGGGGGTCGAGACGTTGATCTCCCATCCCGCCACGATGACCCACGCCTCGGTTCCGGAGGCCGACCGCGCGCGGCTGGGGATCACTCCGGGGCTGGTGCGGCTATCGGCCGGGGTGGAAGACCCGGCGGATCTGAAAGCCGATCTGGAGCGGGGGTTCGCGGGGGTCTGAGCCGGAGGGGTTCGCTGTGAAGGGTCAGGCACCTTTTCCGGAAAGGCGCCGGAAAAAGTCCCAGACCCCCGGCTTCTAGGTCCCGACCGGCCGGACGACGCTGCGGATCCAGTCGAGGACGGCGTCGTCGCCGGCCGCCGCGGGGACGGCGAGCAGGTCCGGGAGCTCGTAGGAGTGCAGTTCCTTGACGGCCCGGCGAAGGTCCGCGAAGGCGGCCCGGGTCGTTTTGATGATCAGGAGGCGCTCCTCGTCGTGCTGGATTTTCCCCTTCCACCGGTAGACCGACTTGATGCCGGGGACCACGTTGACGCAGGCGGCGAGGTTGCGGTGCACCAGTTCCTCGGAGATCGAGTTGGCCTGCTCCTCCGAGCCGACAGTCGTGAAAACGATCAGGATCTCGTCGATCGGGGTTTCCGTCTTCTCGTTCGCCATCGCGTCCATCCTGTCGGAATTGGCAACAGCAGGGGGGGCAAAGGCGATTATGGATGGAACCTCTTTGGAAAAACAAGCGAGGGGTGGTAAAAATACGGCTATGAGTACCATCCGTGATGTGTTCGCCCGTGAAATCCTGGACTCCCGTGGCAACCCGACGATCGAGGTGGACGTCGTCCTCGAGGAAGGAATCTACGGCCGCGCCGCCGTGCCTTCCGGAGCCTCGACCGGGTCGGCCGAGGCGATCGAGCTGCGCGACGGGGACAAGGGCCGATATTTCGGCCGCGGCGTCTTCAAGGCCGTGGAAAATGTCAATACCGTCATCGGACCGGCGCTCGAGGGGCTCGACGCGACAAACCAGGCCTTCATTGACATGCTGCTCGTGGAGCTCGACGGCACCGAAAACAAGAAGCGCCTCGGCGCCAACGCGATGCTCGGCGTATCGCTCGCCGTCGCCCGCGCCGCGGCCGAATACTACGAGCTGCCGCTCTACCGCTATCTCGGCGGGGTGAACGCGAAGATGCTCCCCGTGCCGATGATGAACATCCTCAACGGGGGCGCGCACGCGGACAACAACGTGGACATCCAGGAGTTCATGGTCGTCCCGGCGGGCGCGGCGGATTTCGCCTCGGCCCTGCGGATGGGCGCGGAGATCTACCACGCGCTGAAGGCCGTCCTGCGCGCCCGCAAGCTCTCGACCGGGGTCGGGGACGAGGGCGGTTTTGCCCCGAACCTGAGGTCGAACGAAGAGGCGATCGAGGTCATCCTCGAAGCCATCGGCAAGGCCGGCTACCGGGCGGGGCAGGACGCCGTGATCGCGGTGGACAGTGCGGCGACCGAGTTCCGGGACGGCAGCCGCTACCGCCTTGCCGCCGAGAAAAACCCGCTGCTCGGACGCGAGGGGCTGGTGCGATTCTACGAGGATCTCGTCCGCCGGTACCCGATCGTCTCGATCGAGGACGGGATGGCGGAGGACGACTGGGAGGGATGGAAGCTCCTGACCGACGCCCTGGGCTCGAAAGTCCAGCTTGTCGGCGACGATGTGTTCGTGACGAATCCGAAATTTCTGCGCCAGGGGATCGATCGCGGCGTCGCCAACGCGATCCTGATCAAGCTGAACCAGATCGGCACGCTGACCGAGACCTTCGACTGCATCGCGATGGCCCGCGAGTTCGGCTACTCGACCGTGATCTCGCACCGGTCGGGGGAGACCGAGGACACGACGATCGCCGACGTCGCGGTGGCGTTGGGGCTCGGACAGATCAAGACGGGCGCCCCGTGCCGCTCGGAGCGGGTGGCCAAGTACAACCAGCTTCTGCGCATCGAGGAGGAACTGGGAGACGACGCCGTCTACCGCGGCGTGGCCGCCTATCCTCGGGCCGGCATCGCGGGGCCCCGCCAGGCCGGACGGGCATCCGGGGCGCGGCGGGCCGCGCGGCCCCGGGCGAAGGCCGCAAAGGCTGGCGGCGCGACGGGCCGGCGCGGTCTGACGGGGCGCACGGGACGGACAGCGAAACGCGGCGGCCGATAAGGGCGCCGGGCGAGCAGGCTGAGATCGAAAGCGAGGAGACGATCCGCAGGTGAGCGCATCCGTCACGGTGTCCCGCCGCCGGCTGACACTGGCGCTTCTGTGCCTGGTGATTTCGATCTTCAGCGCCCGCTCATTCTTCGGGGAGGGCGGTCTTCTCTCTCTCAGTCGCCAGAAGAAGGAACTCGAGACGATGCGCATCGCGGTCGAATCCTCCCGCGAGCGCAACCAACACCTCCAGGCAGAGATCGCCGACCTTCGCAACGGCCACGCCGCCATCGAGCGGCTCGCCCGCGAACGGCTCGGTTACATCGCCAAGGGCGAGGTGACCTACCTCTTTCCCGAAGGAAGCTCGGATCCGCCTCCCGATCCGAACCGCCCGCAGCCGGGCGCCCCGCCCGCCCCGGCCGATCGGGCGAAGGATCGGCCGCCGCGATCAGGAAGTTCCCGCTCCCCGAGTTAGGGGGCCTTGAGTTTTCTAAACTTTCACTTTAAATTACTCAAATGCGATTCATCCCCCGGGCGATCACCCGGGACATCCAGCGGGCCGCGAGAGGGTTCCCGGCGATTATCGTCACGGGCCCGCGGCGGGCCGGGAAGACCACGCTCCTCCGGAGGATGTTTCCGGGCGCGGACTACCGGCTCCTCGAGGATCCCGACCTCGTGGCCCGCGTGCAGTCCGACCCCCGGGCCTATCTGGAGGAACTGCGATTTCCGGTGATCCTCGATGAGATCCAGAACACACCGGAACTGCTCAACTACGTGCGTTCCGCCGTGGATGCGGCCCCCCACCGGAAAGGGCGGTGGCTTCTCACGGGGTCCCAGGAAGCGCCTCTGATGCGCGGCGTGACGGAGTCGATGGCGGGGCGGGCTGCGGTATTCCAGTTGCTCCCTCTGGCCGTGGCCGAGACGCCGAAAGTCTCCCTGCTGAAAGGGGGATTCCCGGAGGTCGTCGGACGCCCGTCAGCGTCTCAGACCTGGTTTCGCTCCTACGTGCAGACCTACCTGGAGCGGGACGTCCGGGGCATCCTCTCCATTCGAAACCTTGCCACCTTCCGCCGGTTCATGGCCCTGCTCGCAAGCCGCGTCGGACAGGTTCTGAACAAGACCGACATGGCGGGCCCTCTCGGCGTCTCGGTGCCGACGGTGACCGAGTGGCTCGGCATCCTTGAAACGACCGGGCAGATCCTCCTCGTTCCTCCTTACTTCGAGAACTTCGGCAAGCGTCTCATCAAGTCGCCCAAGCTGTACCTCATGGATTCCGGGCTTGCCTGCTACCTCCTCGGGATCGATTCGGACGCGATGCTGCGGAAATCTCCCTTCTACGGACCCGTGTTCGAAGGGTTCGTTGCCTCCGAGATCGTCAAGCTGCAATCGGCCCTGGGACGCCGCCATGAGATCTACCATTTTCGAGACCAGCAAGGCCTCGAAGTGGACTTCATCGTACCCCTCGGCGCCGGCCGTCTCGCGTTGATCGAAGCGAAGGCGTCTTCCACGATCCGCCCGAGCATGGGGGAGTCATTGATTCGTCTCGCCGCCTCGATCCGGGGATCGGAAGCCAGCCGGTTCGTCGTGCACCGCCGCGCCACCCATGGCCCCGCCTCGGCCGTGGTGCGGCCAGGGGTCGCGGCCCTGGATGTTTCCGGCCTCGAGACCCTCCTGAGCGGGGGTCGGGTTCGACCGTCTCCGAGAGCAACTCATCGCTCCCGAAGCGGTCGTTCGTTTTGAAGCCGGCGATCGCGTCGAAGGAATTCGGCCGATTGTCGCGGATCCCCCGGCCGGTTGACCGTCCTCCGCCCCGGTGCTACCATTCGTCCGTAATTCAGCACACGGTGACGCGGGGTGGAGCAGTCCGGTAGCTCGTTGGGCTCATAACCCAAAGGTCGCAGGTTCAAATCCTGCCCCCGCCACCATCTTAAAAGACGAAATCCCCACATCGGCAGGCAGCGTCGCAAAGTAGGCCGCGCCCTCGTTGCGCGTCGGCGAGATTTCCATCCGCGCGAGGAACGACTGTCGGGCCGGTCTCGACCGGCGACACGGATCCCGCACGGCGGGCCTGACGGATCGCTTTTCCGAGGGAACCCCGATCGAGTCCGGTCGCGACCGTCTTGACTCCGCCTGCTTGAGACCGAGGAGACGCGGTGCAGGATCGGCCTCCTCGAGAGCGGTCCATCGCGGCATGAATCAAGTCTAGCGAAAGTAGAGCGAAGTGCGCCGGTCTCTCGTACGGATCGCCTTGCGAATCGGAAACGCGGCCGGCGCCTTAACGGAAAGGAACGCCTCATCGCCCATGTCCTGAACATGAGATGGAGTTCCGTGGATACACTATGGAATGGACACGAAGGCGAGAGCCATGACGACGGCAGAGAGAATCGAAACCATCTTGAGAGAGCACCTCGATCCTGCGCACCTGGAGCTGCGCGACGAGAGCGCCCGGCACGAGGGCCACCCGGGCGCCGCGAGCGGGGGCGGGCACTTCGACCTCATGATCGTTTCCGCAGCATTCGAGGGCAGATCGGTCCTGGAGCAGCACCGGATGGTCAACGAGGCACTTCGCGATCTGTTCGGTCCGGAGATCCACGCACTGGCGCTCAAGACAATCCCCCTCTCCCAGTGGCGTCGCGCTTGAATTGGAGCTACGAACGACCTGGAACAAGACAGTGCCGCTTGTGGGGGCGAGTGAGGCGTTGAAGCGCGCGATGGAGGCCAGCATCGGGCCCCCTGGAGCCATCGCGCCCGGGCGACCCGGGCGGTCCTGATGTTCCTCGACAGGAGACGAGATGCCCGACGATCTTGCCAACGTGATTCGGACGGCCAGGAATTCGCGGCTCCTGCGGGTTCTTCTGATCGGCTTCCTGGTTCTTCTCCTGCAGGTTCCGATCCTCATGATCGTGGGGCTCATCGGTGAGCGAACGGCGAGGAAGACCGAGGCCGTCGAGGAGGTCACCGGCAAGTGGGGAAAGCGGCAGTCGATCTTCGGGCCGGCCCTCGTTGTCCCCTACCTCGCCCGGTGGACCGATGAGGATGCGAAATCGGGCAGGACCGAGAGCCGGACCGATCTCCGCCACGCCACCTTCCTGCCGGAGGACCTCCAGATCGACGGCAAGGCCGACAGCGAGGTCCGCTTTCGAGGCATCTTCGGAGTTCCAGTCTACCGGCTGACGCTGCAGGCGAAAGGCCGGTTCGGCCCGCCCGATTTCTCCGACTGGGGGATCCCCGCGGAGGATATCCAATGGGAGCGCGCCGAGCTGTGGGTCCGGATCTCGGATGCTCGGGCCATTCAGAACTCGGCTGCGTTGAGCTGGAACGGATCGGAGGTGGCCTTCGCCCCGGGTCTCGGGGATTTCGGAGGATCGGGGACGGGAATCCATGTCCCGCTCCGCGGCCGTTGGACCGGCGGACATTTCGATTTCTCATTTCCCCTGATCCTGAACGGCAGCGAGGAGATCTCCTTCGCGCCGATGGGGCGGGGCACGCGGGTGACGCTGGGTTCGAACTGGCCCAGTCCGAGCTTCCAGGGCAACTGGCTCCCGACCGAAAGAAAGATCGGGCCGGCCGGCTTCGAGGCGACCTGGAAGATCTCCTCGCTGGGGCGCAACTACCCCCAGAAATGGACCTCGACCACGGATCAGGCCGGGGAGATTGAGAAATCCAAGTTCGGCGTCGATCTCTTCTCTTCCATCGACGTTTACCGGCTGACCGGGCGCAGCGTGAAGTACGAGGCCCTGTTCCTGCTGCTGACGTTTCTCACGCTCTGGATGTTCGAAGTTCTTTCGAAGCGGCGCATCCACTCGCTCCAATACATTCTGGTCGGGGCGGCGATGTGTCTCTTTTACCTCCTCCTCCTGTCGATTTCGGAACACACGGGCTTCCTGATCGCCTACCTGCTCGCCAGCGTCGCCGTGGCGGGCCTCATCACGGTGTATTCCGCGGCGGTCCTTGGAGCGGCCAGGCGGGCCGCGATTCTCGGCGGAATCGTCGCGGCGCTCTATGCCTACCTGTACGTCCTTCTCAACAACGAGGACTACGCGCTTCTGATCGGATCGGTGGGGCTGTTTCTGATCCTTGCGCTCGTGATGTATCTCACGCGCAAGACGGATTGGAGTCAGGCGTGAGTCTCGAAGAGGTTCGCGACGATGCGTTGCCGGATGGATTCATTCGAGGTACTCCCGTTCGAAGCGTCTTGCCAGGTAAAGCCCCAGGCCAGAGCCAATCGCGCTCGTAATGACACCGACGAACAAACCTGCCCAGGCGCCGGCGAACCACCCGAGCCAGCCGCCCACCATCACCGCAAGAAAAGAGAGCAGTCTCTGCATGTGGAGATCTCGATCCTTCTGCGTGGGCGCCGGGTCCGGTGCGTGTCTCACCGCTCAGAGGGTCGGCAGTCCCGAAGCGAGGTTGGGATACTTGAGCGTCGGAATCAGGTCCTCCCGCGCCCGGCGCGTATCGCCCCAGTGCGAGACGCGGCCAATCCGGATGAAGTCACGTGTAAGCGGAGAGGGCGTTCTGGCCACGAAGGCGAAGGCCTCGCACAGTGCCGCCGCCGTGTAGATTGCCCAGACGGGCAGGCGGAACGGGGGCCGGTACCCCCAGACCCGGCAAGCCTCGTCGAGAAAGTGCTGCAGGGTGACGGGCTGTTCGTCTCCGACGTGATAGATCCCCTGGACGCCGGGATTGACGATGGCTGCCTCTGTCGCTGCGAGGAAATCGGCAGTCGAGAGAAGCTGCATCAGGGTTGGCTGGCGCCAGATGCCCAGGAGGCGATGCCGCGCGAGCCAATGCGCTCCCTCGATCATCAGAACTCCGCGGCCGTAGACCATCCCCAGCCGAAGGACGATCGGGGTCGTGCCGGTTCCCCGAGTGCGTTCGAAGAGGGATCGCTCTTCCTCATCATCGGGAAGAGCTCTCCGGTGGTACATCAGACGGAGCGGATGGCCGCGAGCGGCGAGATAGCGCGCCAGGAGTCCTCCGAGGTTCCCCGCCGCGCCGGTGATCAGTGTGGTTGCGGGCCTCTGTGGTGGGCTCGATTCGGTCATCGTCACCCGCGGAATCCGCCGGCGTCAGTATTGTTTCCGATTCGGGGCGTTCGCGGCAAGTGGGAGAGGCAAGTGGATCTACGACCGTCTGGGCGTATCATTCCCGCGATGACCTGGTCGCCCCGATCCCTGCTGAGCCTCTTCTCGAACGATCTCGCGATCGATCTTGGGACCGCCAATACGATCGTCTTCGCGAAGGGGAAGGGAATCGTCGTCAATGAGCCCTCCATCGTCGCGATCAACCAGAAGACCGGGAAGGTTGAGGCGGTCGGCAAGGAAGCGAAGGAAATGCTCGGCCGCACGCCGGGGAACATCATCGCGATCCGCCCGATGAAGGACGGGGTCATCGCCGATTTCGAGACCGCCGAGAAAATGCTCGACTACTTCATCAAGAAGGCCCACAACCGGCACTTCTGGGTCCGGCCGCGAATCGTGATCGGAGTCCCCTCGGAAATCACCCAGGTCGAGAAGCGCGCAGTCCGTGACTCCGCCTACCGCG
>Ga0315273_10002860_pt1 | contig 20593 bp, 18 predicted proteins | sample YL17G02_0_MG_FD_205753 | JGI IMG/M metagenome (GOLD analysis project Ga0315273, IMG submission 205753) | Sediment microbial communities from Yellowstone Lake, YNP, Wyoming, USA - YL17G02_0 | ecosystem: Environmental > Aquatic > Freshwater > Lake > Sediment | place: USA: Wyoming | collected... | reverse complement strand
TATCAGGAATGTGAAATATACTGTTGAAAACTACCGTGTTGAGCAGAAGACTGACTACGAGAAACTCCTTTTCGAGATCGAAACAGATGGATCAATCCATCCGAAAGATGCTCTTAAAGAAGCTGCAAAAATTCTCATTTATCACTTTATGCTCTTCTCCGATGAGAAAATAACTCTCGATTCGGATGATAAAATGGCAAACGAGGAGTTTGATGAAGAAGTACTGCATATGAGACAGTTGCTTAAGACAAAACTGATCGATATGGATCTTTCTGTCAGAGCACTTAACTGTTTGAAAGCTGCAGAAGTTGAGACGCTTGGTGACCTGGTGAAGTTTAATAAGAACGACCTTCTTAAGTTCAGAAACTTTGGCAAGAAATCACTCACCGAACTTGATGAATTGCTCGAATCCATGAGCCTTTCTTTTGGTATGGATGTAAGCAAATATAAATTAGAGAAAGATTAATTTGAAAACTGGTTAAGGAAATAGAGAAATGCGACATTCAAGAGTTATTAACCATTTAGGAAGAACAAGTTCACACAGGAAGGCGATGCTTTCGAACATGGCTACATCACTTATCCTTCATAAAAGGATTACTACCACAACAGCCAAAGCCAAGGCACTTCGTACTTTCGTTGAACCGCTTATAACTAAATCAAAGGAAGATTCAACACACTCAAGAAGAGTGGTATTCAGTTATCTGAAGGACAAGTCCGCTGTTGCTGAATTATTCAGAGAAGTATCCCCAAAAGTAGCCGAGCGTCCTGGTGGATATACACGTATATTAAAAATCGGCAACAGAATCGGTGATAATGCAGATATGTGCATCCTGGAACTTGTTGATTACAATGAAGCTATGCTCGGAGGGGAAGCTGCAAAAACCAAAACGACAAGGAGAAGAAGAACAACTAAGAAAAAAGAAGAAACTGTTGCGGAGGCAAAATCGCCTAAGAGTGCTAAAGCAAAGGCAGAAAAAACAGAAAAACCCGCTCCAAAGGCTGAAGAAACTACCGGAGAATCAATTACGGGGAAAAAATAAGATGTTACAAAAATATTAAATCGAAAAGGGAATGAGTTAATAACGACTTTATCCCTTTTTTTGTATATTGAATAATTGTTTAATAGTAAATTAAAAATCTATGGGACAGATAGTTAGCGTTCATGCTCGTGAGATTCTTGATTCACGTGGCAATCCAACAATTGAAGTTGATGTAATGACAACAAGTGGTTATTTTGGAAGAGCTGCTGTGCCATCAGGTGCATCAACTGGAGAAAACGAGGCACTTGAGCTCAGAGATGGCGATAAGAATCGTTATCTGGGAAAAGGTGTCCTTAAAGCGGTACATAATGTTAATAACGTTATTGCCGAAGAGATAATCGAAATGGATGTTACTGACCAGTCAGGGATCGATAAGAAAATGATCGACCTCGATGGTACAAAAACAAAAAGCAACCTTGGAGCCAATGCAATTCTTGGTGTCTCTCTTGCAGTAGCCAAAGCAGCCGCTTCATATCATGGACTTCCATTATTTCGTTATATAGGAGGCACTAATGCAGTTACATTGCCTGTGCCGATGATGAATATAATTAACGGAGGATCTCATTCAGATGCACCGATTGCTTTCCAGGAATTTATGATCAGACCTATAGGAGCCCCTTCATTCAGTGAAGGTTTGCGAATGGGTGCAGAAGTATTTCATTCATTGAAAAAAGTTCTGAAAGATCGTGGATTGAGCACTGCTGTCGGCGATGAAGGTGGCTTTGCTCCCAAATTCGAGGGAACTGAAGATGCCCTCGAAACTATTCTTACGGCAATAATTGCAGCGGGTTTCAAACCCGGCACTGATATTACTATCGCACTCGATCCTGCAGCATCTGAATTTTATAAAGATGGGATGTATAATTATACGAAATTTGAAGGACCAAAAGGAGCTAGAAAAACCTCTAAGGAACAAGTGGATTATTTTGAATATCTGATAAATAAATACCCGATAGATTCTATTGAGGACGGAATGGCGGAAAATGACTGGGATGGATGGAAGTTAATGACAGACAGACTCGGTAAGAAAATCCAGATTGTAGGTGATGATGTGTTTGTGACTAACGTTGATTATTTGAAAAAAGGTATCGAGATGGGTTGTGCAAACTCAATTCTTATAAAAGTCAACCAGATCGGATCTCTTACTGAAACTCTCAATTGTATTGAGATGGCTCACAGGGCAGGCTATACAACTGTTACATCTCACCGCTCAGGTGAAACAGAAGATACAACAATCGCAGATATAGCAGTTGCTACCAATTCGGGCCAGATCAAAACCGGATCAGCAAGCAGAACCGACAGGATTGCCAAGTACAATCAATTATTAAGAATTGAAGAGACACTCGGCAACCTGGCTGTATATGGCACCTCCCGCCGTTATTAACAATTGTTGAAAAGTTCTGTTTATATCGGGTTTATAACAACGACTCCAATTTCGTTGTTTTTCAGGATTCTTGATATAAATTTGACTTTATCAGGTGAGCGATAATAGACTGCTCAAAAGATGTGGAAACGGAAATGGTTACTTAATTGAAACAAGATCCGCTTCATTCAGACCTTAGGGTCTGCGCACCAGGAGAGCCGAAGCCTGAACTAAGGGACTCCGCGTCCATGATGTTCAGTAAGTCGACGAAAACCGGAAACGTTCTTTCAGAGATTGAGTCACAGGGCTTCAGAAAATGAAAGGCTTCGGCCCCGGGTTATCTGAAACTGATGCAATATCCTTCGGGAAATATGTACCAGTGCCTGAAAGACACTTCGTCCCGGAACCATGCCTCGGCGTGGGAAAGGACAGCCGGAGGGTTCTGCTGTAACAGGCAAGACCGGAAAGCTTTGGGTTGCAGAAATGGGTCTCGTATCCAATGACGCAACCGGTCAGAATAACAGTAATCTGACATCGTTAACAGCCTTGGTTGTGAATGGTGAATGGGAACTAATCCTAGCGATAAGTTCCCATTATTGTTTTACCCCTACCAAACGCCCAAATGAATTATTTATCCTTGTTTTCAACCCCCCTCAACCCCCTATATGGGGGGCTTTTAATATCTAACAGTCTTAAGTCCCCCATTTGGGGGATTTAGGGGGTAAATATTCGAGCTTATTCAATATCTTTGAAAATCAAAATAACCCCACCAATGAGTTACTCAGGATTATCAGGATTTATTACTGAGCTCGAGAAGAGAAATGAACTCTTGAGGATTAAGCAATTTATTAATCCCATACTCGAAATCACGGAAATAACCGACAGGGTAACCAAATCAGGAGGAAAAGCATTATTGTTCGAAAATACAGGAACAAGATTCCCGGTGCTGATAAATGCCTTTGGATCAGATTTGAGAATGGCCCTGGCTACAGGCAGGAAAAACCTCGATGAGGCCGGAACAGAAATTGAGAGTATATTTAACAATGTATCAGATAGCAAAGAATCATTTTTTCAAAAACTTGCCGCCTTGCCGTCTCTCTTTAAACTGACAGGTTTATTGCCAGTCCGGATTAAAGGGAAAGGCACATGCCAGCAGCAAATTCAACGGGTACCCGACCTCGGGATTCTTCCAGTTTTAAAATGCTGGCCATACGATGGAGGACGTTTTATAACTCTTCCTATGGTGCATACAAGACATCCGGTAACTGGAAAAACCAATGTCGGAATGTACAGAATGCAGGTTCTTGATAAAAATACAACTGCCATGCACTGGCAACGCCATAAAACTGGTGCTAATCATTTTGAAGCCTGGAAAACAACAGGGAAGAAAATGCCTGTTTCAGTTGCTCTTGGAGGTGACCCGGTCTATACTTATTCGGCAACAGCTCCTCTGCCAGAAAATATTAATGAATATATTCTTGCCGGGTTTCTCAGAAAAAAGAAAGTTAATATGGTAAAGTGCATCACGAACGATCTCTTTGTTCCTGAAGATGCTGATATTATTCTCGAAGGATTCGTTGATCCGGCTGAAGATCTGGTTTGGGAAGGTCCTTTTGGCGACCATACAGGGTTCTATTCCCTGGCAGACTGGTACCCTAAATTTCATGTTACCTGTATAACACATTCAAATAAAGCAGTTTATCCTGCAACAATAGTTGGTATTCCTCCACAGGAAGATGCATGGATGGCTAAAGCCACAGAAAGATTATTTCTTTCCCCTGTCAGAATGACATTGCAGCCTGAAATTGAAGATTTTCACATGCCTGATGCCGGTATAGCTCATAACCTTGTAATTGTAAAGATCAGGAAGAGTTATCCAGGGCAGGGGATGAAGGTTTTAAGCTCATTATCAGGGGCCGGTCAGATGATGTTTACAAAATACCTGATTGTAGTCAGCGGTGACATCAACATAAGAAATTATAAAGAACTTCTGTCTCATGTATTTGATAATGTTGATTTCAGCAAGGACCTTTTATTCAGCCATGGTCCGCTTGATGTTCTAGATCATTCATCAGATAACTTTTCTTTTGGCGGAAAAGTTGGAATCGATGCCACAATTAAGCAAACTGAAGAATACTCGGGAAGAGACAAAATTGCACATCTTTTTAAACAGGATATTTCAAAGATTCAAACAGTCTTAAATGATCAGAAAATCATCAAAAAATATAACATCAGCCTGTTTGGAGACGATTTGCCTGTATTAATAATGTCAGTGGACACGCAGGAAGATACAGGAGCTATTGAAAAAGCAAAGGATATTTTACTTGCAGCTGATCCCGATAAGATCTTAAGACTGATTATAGTAGTTGATCAAACTGTTGATGTTAATGATTTGTTTATGGTAACCTGGCAGCTCCTTGGTAACTCTGATCCGGAGCGCGATCATGAATTTATTTCCCCTTTAGCTGTTTTAATCGATGGAACAATAAAAGCATTCAGAAAGGGGGGATTCTCCAGAAAATGGCCTAATGTAGTCAGCTCCGATTCTGAAACGATCACTACAATTGACAAGAAATGGGAATCTCTCGGAATAGGGAAGTTTGTTGATTCTCCCTCAATCAGATACATCAGATTATGCCGTAAGGGGACTGATGAGATTATCTTAGATTAGCTCAGGAGGTATTTTTAATTTGCTGACTCCTTCATTTTATTAAAATCTAAAAATAGGCAGTGGTGATTTTTAGTGGATGATATAATGGTAATAGAGTTCAGCCACTTAAGTGCCCGTGCTAAATGATTTTTTTTATCTTGTCGATCAGTGCAGCCGGCTGGAAAGGTTTACTGATATAATCATCAATGCCGGCCGAAAGGCATTTCTCCTTATCCCCAATCATAGCGTTAGCTGTAATTGCTATTATAGGAACATGCGAATTTGTGTTGGATTCCAGGGCTCTGATCTTTTCAGCAGCAACAAGTCCGCTCATAACAGGCATTTGAATATCCATAAGAATAAGATCAAAGTTGGTTGTTCCTAACTTGTCAATAGCCTCTTTCCCGTTTGAAGCCGTATCAATGCTATGAACCAGAGGTTTGAGTGTAAGAAGGGTGATCTTCTGATTTATAAGATTATCTTCAACCAGAAGAATTTTGAGGTCTTTGAGATCTTTATGGATTTTTACTTTCTGTATCAGTTCATCAATCTTTTGAGAAGCGATGCTCTGTTTTGGTTCAGCAACAGGATTGGCATAGGGGAGAAAGATATTCAGAACAGTAGAATTTGTTCCAATCTCCTGTCCGAAGGTGCCTCTCCCTGACGAAATAAATCTTGCAGCCAGGCTTTTCTCAACACCAATATCATTTATAAGGATAATGGGATTATCGGTTTGTATCCTCAGGGCAATGGTGCTTTCAGTTCCTGTTTCTTTAGTTTTTTTCAGGTTTATTGTAACCTTTGTAGCCCTTTCCAACGACTGAATCTCAATAGTATTGAAAAGATCAAGAAATATTTGTTTAAGAATTATTGGATCGCCAAAGCATTCAAAGTCACTGAATTCCTTTTTGTTTAAAATAAAATCAATGTTGGCTCTATCTTTAAGACTATAAAGCTCAATTGTGTTCTGAATAGTGGATAACAGATTAAATCTTATTGCCTTTCTGTGTTCATAACTCAGGTTTCCGGCAGACTGCATTGTTAATTCATTTACTGTCGTCACCATGTTATTTGTCGATGCAATAAATGTCTCAAGCAACTCTTTTTGTTTTTTCTGAAGGCCTGATTCCATCAGCATATCAGTGATAATAACCAGGTTGTTCAGAGGCTCTCTGATTCTATGTGAAAAATCTGTAATGACATTATCTTTTTTCCCGCTCAATGAAGAGAACTCATTTAAAGATTCTTTAAAGCTATTATTAAGATACCAGGCTTTTCTTACTATAATTACACCAAGGCTTGCACCTGCAATAACCATGCATCCTGCCGGAAGCTTAAGATTAAAAGAGATTAACAGTACAGCTGATAAAAGGCTTAGAAGCGCTATAATAGAGTAAGTTTCAATTATTTTCCTTTCTTTTTCGAAGGATTCCTCAGAAGACTTATTTAAATCATTAAAATTGTCACCGTTTTCAGTTTCACTGATCATAAATCATTTTTTTGAGGTTCTGTAAATTTACACAAAATATGTAATAAATATACATTAACCGATGTTATCAACCTTTGATGGAAATCGTTAAATTTGTGCTTCTGGTACGAAATTTGAACTGAAAAGGAAAAACTTCTCATGTTATGCCGAAAATTCTAAGGATATTCTTTCTAATTGGTTTATTTTCACAGTGTACGCTGTTCCAATTGTTGTCCGGACAAGAGAAAGAAGTGATGGTTAAGTACACTCCCGGATTCAGATTCAATGATGGTATCTTTGTCGATTTTGAACAGGTTAAACTGAATAGTCCTATCCCTAAATCAAGGTTACTCACCTCCTTGGATTACAACGACAGGGAATTCTTCAAGAAAATCTTTGAGATGGATAAAATCTATTTCTATGACAATATCGGTGTGAGACAGGAAATTGCAAAAAACACTATCTGGGGTTATTCACGCAACGGAGTATTGTATGTTCAGATTCAGGAAAATTTCAACAGAATTACCTTTGTTGGAAACATATGCCATTTTGTTGCAGATATAACTACTTATGATACACGTTCTTATAACTCTCCTTACGGATACTACGATCCCTACTATTCTCCTTACAGCTACAGTAATTATTATAATCCTTATAATAATTATTATTCCCCTTATAACCAACCCACAGTGGCCCGTAGCGAATTAAAACAGTATCTGATTGATTTTGAAAGCGGTAAGATTATGGAATTTGATATTGAAAATACTGAACTTCTCCTTATGAAGGACAATCAATTATATGATGAATATGTTCAGCTGTCAAGATCAAAGAAGAAAGACTTTATGTTTGTATATATTCGGAAATTCAACGAAAAAAATCCTCTTTATATACCAGTGCCAGTTCAATAATGCCATTAACATGAGAACATTACTTCTGACCTTTGGTCTGTTTTTTCCCGTTATGTTTTTGGATGGCCAGGCTCCTTTCCCGAATAAAGATGAAATAAAACAATTTGACGCTTCAAAAACCTGTGTTGTACTTGAAGATGATCCCTTTTCATCCTATAATTCATTTATAGAGGAAGCAGTTAAAGAATACTGGAAAATCACTCCCTATGAATTTATTACAGTGGCCGATTTTAATGTCAGGAGATTGGATCCAGCTTACTCATTTATTGTGCTTACCCTGACAAATTTTGATAAAGACAAATCACATGGGCTTTATAATTTTATAAATCTTCTCCAGGGGAAAAATGTCAATAAACTTGGGGAGATGCCTGAGATATGTGCAATCCCTCTATCTTTTGCCGGGGTAGATGATCTTGAATACAGTTACAAACTTGGTCCTATTCTCTTGTTTATGCAGAAACATGCCCAAATGATTTTAAAAGACCCCTCCCTAACCTTAAGAAAATACCTTAAATATTATAATAAAAACATACCTGATATAAAGGATAAAACTATACTCATAGAACAAGAAGATCTTACTCCTGAAATAGCCACGATTGAGAAGATAAAAGCGATTTATACCAGTAATATTGAGATAGTTACAAAAGAGGACATTATTCAGGAAATAAAGGATAAGAGTTCTAATACTGTGATCCTCCATAAGGTTGGGATAAAAGGTGACAGAAAATCGGGTTATTGCTTTATAATGCTTCTCGGTATTGATGATTCAGAAATGTACTACTATAATCTGCATTTGATTGACAAAGCCAATCCGAACGGTTTATTACCTGAAGATCTGAAACAACTTGAAAAATAGTATGCAGCACTGGATCTGCAAAGCCGTCTTTTAATAAATACATAAATATCATGGAAGAGAACAAAGTACTATCAGAAACAGAAAGAAATTGGGCAATGCTATGTCACCTTTCAGCTTTTGCCGGTTTCTTTTTCCCGTTTGGGGGTGTTATCGGACCTCTAATTTGCTGGCTAACAAGAAGAGATGAGTCATCATGGGTAAATATAAACGGAAAGGCATCTCTTAATTTCCAGTTATCAATGCTGCTTTATATGGTTCTCGCTGTTCCCTTATGCTTCATCATTATAGGGATTCCATTAATTATGTTGCTGGGTACCCTTAAGGTAATCTGTGTGATTATTGCCAGTGTTAAAGCACCAAAGGGCGAACTCTTCAGATACCCATTGGTAATACCATTTATACAATAATATTTCAACTTCCGGAATCCTCCGAAATATTTTCTGATTTCAAATAATTTTTGATAATTTTCTGTTTCATTTAAAATCTTATGTCATGACACATAATAAAGAAAAGAAACCAGTCAGAGCTAGAGCCCGTGAGAGGGAGGATTTATATCATGATATTGAACAGGAAAAGAGGGAAAAACTCGAAACAGGGGAATACGAGAAGCTGCTGCTAAACCTTGAGATTGAACTGGTAAAACTTCAGGAATGGGTAAAGGCTAATAAGGTGAAAGTGGTTGTCGTTTTTGAAGGCAGGGATGCAGCAGGGAAAGGAGGAGTAATAAAAACCATTGCCGGTTGCCTGAATCCTAGAATATGCAGGATTGTTGCTCTTGGTATACCTACTGAGAAGGAAAAATCTCAATGGTATTTCCAAAGATATGTTTCCGAGTTGCCTGCAGGAGGTGAGATTGTTCTTTTTGACAGGAGCTGGTACAATAGGGCAGGTGTGGAACAGGTCATGGGTTACTGTACCAACGAAGAGTTCGAAGAGTTTCTCAGATCGTGCCCGGAATTCGAAAAAATGCTTATCAGATCGGGCACGATTCTTATTAAATACTGGTTTTCTGTAAGTGACCATGAACAGGAAAAAAGGTTTCAGGATAGAATAAAAGACCCTACAAAAAGGTGGAAGATCAGTCCGATGGATATCGAATCACGTGATAAATGGGTCGAATATTCTATGGCTAAAGATAAAATGTTTTCTTATACCGACACAAAACAATCACCATGGTATGTTGTACGGGCTGATGATAAAAAGAGAGCAAGACTAAATTGTATCGACCATCTCCTTTCACTCATCCCTTATGAGGATCTTACTCCAAAACCATTAAAACTGCCACCATTGAAACACGATGTTGCATATGTAAGGCCCCCGGTTACGGAACAGACATTTGTCCCTGAAAAATATTGATTATCAAGACAAAAGATAAAAGTAAAAGGATAAAAGTCTTCGTGCGAAAGATTTAGTTTTAAACCTTTTGTTTATCCTTTTGTCTTTATACTTTTGTCTTTTATCTTCTAATAATAAATTATGTCTTCGAAACCGTCTATACCAAAAGGAACAAGAGATTTCTCAACTGAGCAGATGCTGAAGCGTGAATATATTTTTGAAACAATAAAACAGATATTCAGGCTATATGGCTATCAGCCTATAGAGACTCCTGCAATAGAAAATCTTACTACCCTCGTCGGCAAGTATGGTGAGGAAGGAGATAAACTTCTCTTCAGGATACTTAATTCAGGCGATTTCCTCTCGTCAGTAACCGATGATGATCTGGGTAAACGTGAATCAGGTAAACTATCATCAAAGATTTGCGAAAAGGGATTAAGATATGATCTTACAGTTCCATTCGCTCGATATGTAGTACAGCATCGTGATGAAATTGTCTTTCCATTTAAAAGATATCAGATACAGCCTGTCTGGAGAGCAGACAGACCACAGAAAGGCCGGTATCGTGAGTTCTTTCAATGTGATGTTGATGTGATCGGAAGCGATTCATTATTAAATGAATATGAGTTGATAAGAATCATTGATGATATATTTAAAAAATTCAGAATTTCAACGGTAATAAAAATTAATAACCGGAAGGTCCTTGCAGGAATTGCTGACTATATCGGTGAATCAGACAGGATTATTGATATTACGGTAGCAATCGATAAAATTGATAAGAGCGGGATAGGAAATGTTAATTCTGAGTTGAAGAGCAAAGGTATATCAGATGAAGCTATATTAAAGCTCCAGCCATTTTTACAGCTCAACGGTGATACATCAGCTAAACTTGAAAAACTCAGTAAGTTGTTGTCTATTTCTGAAGCCGGATTGCAAGGAATAGCAGAATTACAGACTCTCTTTACATATATTGATACCAGCTCTATTGCCAGCGATATTGAACTTGATCTTACCCTTGCCCGCGGATTAAACTATTATACGGGAGCAATTATCGAAGTTAAGTCGAAGGATGTGGCTATAGGAAGTATTTGTGGCGGTGGGCGTTATGATAATCTTGCAGGGGTTTTTGGGATGGAAGGGGTATCGGGTGTGGGAATCTCTTTCGGAGCCGACAGGATCTATGATGTTCTGAACCAGTTAAATCTTTTTGATAACTTCAGAGTAACTTCAACTGAGGTATTGGTTGTTAATTTTGGTGAAAATGAAACACCATATACGCTAAAGATAATAGATTTATTACGAAGCCTTAATGTACGAAGTGAATTGTTCCCTGATGCAGTAAAGCTTAAAAAACAGATCTCATACGCCAGTTTAAAAAAGATTCCATATATTATTATTGCCGGGGAAGATGAGATTAATAAAAATACCATAACAATTAAAATCATGTCTTCGGGAGAACAGAAAAGTATACCTCTGACTGAACTCAGTTCGTTTGTTAACGAAGAGCTTAGGAAAAAGTTCACATTATAAATCACGTCCGGGCTTTACTTTCTGCTGTTGCCTGGCATTTTGCAACTCATTGAGAAGTTGCGCTTTATACTGATTTTCAGCCTGGTAATACCTGATCACTTTTGCCGGAGGCAGAACCTCTTTAAGTTTTTTATGAAAAATTACTGCAAGAGCTGACTCCTGAACTATGGAGTTAATAAGTTTATCACCTATTTCAGCAAGCTGATCATTGCTAAGGGTCCCTTCGTTCTGATTAAAGTTCCTTATTAGTTTAATCTTTTCCAGTTGTATCATGTTTCTCTGACCTTGATATTCGTTATAAACAGGCCAGAATTTTTCAGCCTCCTCTGAAGTAAAATTCAGTCTCTTTGTGAAGAATCCGATTTTATAATTATTCAGTTTTTCCAGATTTGGATTCTGTGCAGCTGTCTTGCACAGCGGTAACACTAATATTATTAGTAAAAAAATAATTGCTCTTTTCATGGCTTTGACCTTATAGTTGTTCATAAATCTCATTTATTTCAATGTTTTCAAGCAAAAGATAATCTATTATATCTGTTTTACTCACTCCGGGGACTTCTTCCGAAAAGACCAGTGCTGAAGCGTTCTCTTCAAGCGAAGAGATGTCTATATCATTTATGAATGAATCAGGATTCACTTCATTCAGAACTTCTGAAACCTGTGAATCTATTTTATCATGAGTCACAAACTTTGCCACACTATAGCTGATAAGTATGAAGCCAGTTACAGAAGCTGCTATAACAAGAGAAGTTCTGAATCTGTTAAAGGTACTGACTCTTTTGACTCCCTGTTTATAGCCCGATGTAACAGAAATTATCCTTCTGTTTACCTCTTCAAAGTAATTATCAGGTACCTTAAAAGGATTTTTATGCGTTATGTCATTTAACTTTTTCATCATTAAATTAGATAGTTAACTACCCAAAAGGTTTAATCATTGATTATAATTTTTTCAATTTTTTTCACTGCATGATGATATGAAGCTTTAAGTGCACCTTGCGAAGTCTTTAAAACTTTACTCATCTCTTCATAGGTCATTTCGTCGAAATACTTCAGATTAAAAACTATACGCTGTTTTTCAGGAAGCTGCAGTATTGCATTTTGCAGCTTCAGTTGTGCCTTATCGCCATCGAACCAGGTACTGCCCTCCTGTGAACTTTCAAAATAACTTTCTAAATCATCGATTGAGACAGATGCATTTCTTTTTCTTTTGTTAATCAGTACAAGTGCTTCGTTGGTAGCAATGGCATATAGCCAGGTATAAAGGGAACTCTCACTTCTGAAGCCGCCAATACTTTTCCATGCGTTAATAAAAGTGTTCTGAAGGGCGTCATCAGCATCTTCATGAAGAATTACCAGCCTGCGGATATGCCAGTAAAGCTGCGTACTGTATTTCTCTACCAGAAGCCTGAATCCTTTATTCAGATCAGTCTTAAGTAATTCTGAAATATTATCTTCAGGTCTGCTACTATTCAATTTCAATAATAATTTTCTTCTTAGATAGAAAAAACAGATAAAGGTTTAAAGATATTTGTAAAAGTACTTAAAGTGAACTAAAGTTTGGAGTGCCTAAAGTTGATGAAAATTTTTAACTCTAGTCACTTTAGGCACTCTAGTCACTCTAGTCACTCAATTATTGAATTATCCCCGAAAATATAATAAATTTGCAGCCAAATCAATTAATCCGTACTACCAATGGCTCTTCAATGTGGAATTATTGGAATAACCAATGTTGGCAAGACGACCATTTTTAATTGTATCTCCAATACCAAAGGAGAAACAAATGCGTTTGCATTTAGTGCTACGAAATCAAATATGGGAGTTGTTCAGGTTCCTGACCCAAGGCTTTATGAGCTTGAAAAACATCAGGTTACTGACAGGATTGTTCATACCACAGTAGAGATCGTCGACATTCCGGGATTAGCAAAAGGCTCAAATAAAGGGGAGGGTGTAGGAAATAAATTTCTGGCTGATATTAGAAACACCGATGCATTGATTCATGTTCTCAGATGTTTCGACGATGAAGCGCTGCCACATATTGACGGTTCTGTTGACCCTGTTCGTGACCTTGAAACTATTGATCTTGAATTGCAGGTAAAAGACCTGGAATCGGTTGAAAAAAAGATTGAGCGACTTGAACGTGCCGCAAGAGCAGGTGACAAAAATGCCAGGCATGGTGTAGAGATCCTTCATCTTTACCGCGAGCATTTTGAAGAATTTAATAATGCCAGAACACTTGAAGTGAAGGAATGGGACAAAAAACATGTTGATGATCTTTTTCTTCTCACTATGAAACCTGTAATGTATGTATGTAATGTTGATGAGAAGTCTGCTGTTACAGGTAATAAACATGTAGAAAAAGTCAGGGAATTTCTGAAAGCCCGAAATGCTGAAATTCTGGTTATAGCGGGTGCAATTGAAGCTGAAATAGCAGAACTTGAAAATAACGAAGACCGTTTTGCATTTCTAAAAGATGCCGGACTTTCTGAACCCGGAGTCGATAAACTTGTAAGGGCAGCATATAAAATGCTGAATCTTCAGACTTTTTTCACAGTCGGTCCAATAGAGATCAGGGCCTGGACGATAAAGACCGGTATGGCAGCACCTAAGGCAGCAGGAGTCATTCACAGCGATCTTGAAAGAGGTTTTATCAGAGCTGAAGTTATGAAATATCACGACTTTGTTTCACTTGGTTCAGAGCATGCATGCAAGGAAGCAGGGAAATTTTATATTGAAGGTAAGAATTATGTAGTTGAAGACGGTGATATTCTGCATATAAGGTTTAATGTATAAAGGCATTATGACAAAGCGAATCCTGATATTAATTTTTTTTTCTTTTTTGTTTGTACTGAGGTGCATGTCACAAATTATAAGTATTGATGACAGGCTTCGCAGGATTATCAGTCAGGATGGACATGCTGAAGTCACGATTCCTTACACAGATAGAAAGTCAATAGAGATAATTACAACCAATGTTTCAATTTTATCAGTTGAAGACAAAGTTGTTTATATTAGTTTATCACCATTAACAGTCGAATGGTTCATCCTCCAAAAGTTTGATTATCAGATAATAGAGAAGGCTGATATTAAGAGTGTTATATCGGCTATGAATGTAAACGGAGTATTGCTATTGGATAAATATCCTACATACACGCAATATGATTCCATTATGCATAGTTTTGTAACTCTTTACCCTTCCTTGTGTCATCTTGACACAATTGGCACAAGTGTGAATGGCAAACTGGTTCTTGCTCTCAAAATCTCTGACAATGCATCGGATAATGAAGATGAACCCGAGGTTTTTTACTCTTCAACAATGCACGGTGATGAAACAGGGGGGTTTGTTCTGATGCTCCGTTTAGCCGATTATCTGCTTAAAAATTACGCTTTGAACATCAGGGTGAAAACCCTGGTTGACAACCTTGAGATATGGATAAACCCTCTTGCAAATCCGGATGGAACATACAGGAGTGGAAACACGATTACCTCTCCAACGCGGTACAATGCAAATGGTTACGATCTCAACAGGAATTTTCCGGATCCCATAACACCAAATACGGTAAAGCAGAAAGAGACACTTGACATGATTAAATTCATGAGGAAGCATAAATTTATTCTTTCAGCAAATTTTCATTCAGGATCAGAGGTTGTTAATTACCCGTGGGACAGGTGGCTTTTTAAGTTACATGCAGATGATTTCTGGTTCAATTCTATTAGCCGGTCTTATGCCGATACGGCACATGCATTTGCAGGACCGGCATATATGAATTTTCTCGATAATGGGGTAACTCGTGGTGCTGTCTGGTATAAAGTTTATGGAGGGAGACAAGATTTTATGACATGGGAATTGCATGGAAGGGAAGTGACCATTGAACTTGATGATCAGTTTATTACTCCTGCAGCACAGTTAACTCTTTTGTGGCAGAATAATTGGCACTCATTGCTCGGCTATCTCGAAAATGCCTTATATGGTATTCATGGATTAGTCTGCAGCGTCGACTCTCACGCTCCGGTACCGGCAAAAGTCTTTATAGTAGGGCATGACAAAGACAGTTCTCAGGTTTACTCGGATACACTTACAGGAAGTTTTGTAAGACTTCTGGCTCCTGGTTCATGGGACCTGACCTTTTCAGCTGCAGGTTACTGGCCTGTTACAGTAAATAATACAATCGTGACCAATGGACAAAAAACTGATTTAATTGTGGAGATGTCACCAATTCTCAGTGGTATTGAAAAAATGAATTCCGAAACTCCAGTATTAATCTATCCCAACCCGGCAACAGATGCTATTAAGGTAGTTCTCCCCGGTATGACTTCCGGAGAAGTGAATATCAGGATTATTAATCAGGAAGGCAGGATAATGTCGGATTATAATACTGAAGCTGAACAGAGTATGCCGCTTTTACTTGATATAAAATCTTTATCGGCAGGGACATATACTGTTCTCTTCTTAAACGCTGCTACAGGAACATATTTTTATGGAAGGTTTGTTGTTATTAAATAAGCCTCTTCATTTGCATCTGTAATTAAAACAACTATTTTTGCACCTTGCTTTTATGTCAGGCCTGTATTATGCATATACAAGCAGATCTGCAAATAATTATTAAGCAGCAGGAGTCAGTTATGAGAAAATATTTAGCAATAATTTTATTGATCCCGGTTTTTGTTAAATTGTCTGGTCAGGGAGCCTATCTTCCGCCGGATAAGCCACGCCTTGTAATAGGCATAGTGGTTGAAGAGATGAAGTACGATCAGCTTGAGAAGTTCAGGGACAGGCTGGGGGAAAATGGAATAAAAAGGCTTATTAATGAGGGGACCTACTTTAAAAATGCTTCATATGAATATATGCTCACACAATCTGCTCCTGGTCATGCAACAATTTCAACAGGAGCCGAACCTTCATTTCACGGAATTACATCCGATGACTGGTATGTTCCGCTCAAGAATGAGCTTATTAATTGTACCAAAGATCTAAGTGTAAATTCAACAGGGGGAAGTTTTGAATCAGGGTTACATTCACCTGTAAACCTGATGGTATCTACATTCTCTGATGAACTTGAAATGTCTTCAAACAAGAAGGCAAAAGTTTTTGGGATTGGCATAAGAGAGAGTTCGGCAATATTCTCAGCGGGTCATGCTGCAGATGCAGCATACTGGTTCGATAATACAACAGGAACCTGGATGTCAAGCTCATACTATATTGATACTATTCCTGTTTGGGTCAATGACTTTAATGCTATGAAATTTTCAGATACATACCTGAATTCAACATGGAACCTTTTAAGACCGGAACAGGATTATGCTGACTGCCTTCCTGATTCAAACAGTTTTGAGGCCGGGTTTAACAATATAAACTATTTCCCTTACGATCTGAAAAAGATGAGATCGAAGAGCCTCTTTAGTTCTGAAAATGATTTTTCTCTGTTGAGAGAGACTCCATATAGTAATTCTCTTACCACCGACTTTGCCATCAGGCTTATGCAAAATGAGCATTTGGGTAAAGATGATGTAACAGATTATCTTTCAATATGCTATTCATCAACAGACTATATAGGTCACAGGTTCGGACCATCATCAGTGGAGATGGGAGATGCCATTCTGAGACTTGACATCGACATAAAAAATCTTCTTGCCTTTTTAAATGACAGCATCGGTAAGAAAAATGTTCTGATATACTTTACTGCTGCACATGGAATATCGGAGATTCCTACGGTTTTGGAAAAGAACCGGATCCCTTCAGGATATTTTAAGCAGAATCAGGCGTTGCAGTTGCTGAGGAGTTATCTGAATGCTGTTTATGGAGAAGGAGACTGGGTAAAAGGTTATTCTGAAAGACAGGTTTTCCTTAACAGGACTCTGATTGAAGATGCAAGGCTTTCACTTGATGATGTGCAAAAGAAAGTTGCCCGTTTTCTTGTTCAGTTTACAGGTGTGGAAGCTGCTTATCCTTATTCTGCTTTTGAGGCTAATGATTTCGGGAATGGAAATCTTAAAAGGATCATAAATAATTTCAGTCCTCAGAGATCAGGAGATGTTATTGTAACATTAAATCCGGGCTGGGTGGAGAAGGAAGGTGATTATGTGACTAATCATAATTCGCCTTACGAGTATGATTCACATGTTCCTTTGATCTGGTATGGCTGGACGGTAAACAGGACAACAGTGACCCGGCGGGTGAATATGACTGATATAGCTGCCACGTTATCGACACTCTGTAAGGTACCCTATCCCAATGCTTGTACCGGGGAGCCTATGTTCGAATTGTTTCGATAGAATTACTAAAATAATTCTCTCCTCCTTTTTGAAGGAGGAGTACCACGCCAAAGGCATGGGGAGGTGGTTGGTTAGTAAATTAAATTATCAAATTATATAATCAACCACCCCGGCCTTCGGCCACCCCTCCTTCAAAAGGAGGGGAGACTTATGGTATTAATATTCTAATTAATTAGATATTGCGGAATTTATCTCTTATTCTGCAGGCTTCAATCAGTAGCTCCGGATTTTTTTCACAGCCGTTACCTAATATAATCAGATCAGCGCCAGCATTAAATATCTCTTCAACTTCATAACTTTTTTTTATACCGCCGCCAACAACTAACGGAACTGAAATATTTTCCCTGACAGCTTTTACAAGACTGATTGGAACCGGTTTTTTTGCTCCGCTGCCGGCTTCGAGATATATCATCTGCAGACCAAGCATTTCTCCGGCGAGGGCGGTAGCTACTGCAATCTCAGGTTTATCGGATGGAATAGCTTCTGTCTGACTGATATATTCAACAGATGTGTTGTTTCCGCAACTGATAAGCATATATCCGACTGAAACAAGTTTTTCCCTGACATTTTTCAGGGAAGGTGCTGCAATTACATGATTACCAATTAGTAATTCTGGATTACGACCTGAAATAAGTGAAAGAAGCAGGATTATATCTGCTTTAAGAGTAAGCTGAAGGAGGTTCCCGGGGAAAAGAATTACAGGTATAGAACATAGCTTCCTGATTTCACTTATCAGATTGTCAATACTTGTAAATGTAAGGCTGCCGCCTGCAAAAATATAATCGGTATTGCTCTCATTTGCAGTTTTAAGGATGATTTGGAGCAGATCACCTTTGGCCTTGTCAGGGTCAAGAAGCAGCGCAATACTCTTTCCAGCAGGGAATTTATCTGTTTTCATAATTTTTTTTTGTCCACACTATCGCGTAATTATCGTATTTTGAATAAAACAGATCAAATGACTCATTTATTTTACTTGTGTGAACTTGTCCTCTGATCTCACCCGATTCTTGAACTACAAAAGGTTCAATAGTAATATTGTTTCTAATGCTTATCCCTTCTTTGTCACAGATTTTATAAAGAGCCTCTTTAGCACACCAGTGAATATAGAGGTGATATCTGCGTTCCTCCTGTTCTTTTGTAACTTTTTCCTTCCTGTTAATGAATTTAAATGCAAGAGCGGCAATATTTGAGCTCATGTACTCAAGGTCTATTCCAACCTTCTCATTTGTACTCAGCAGAATTGCTGTAAGTTTATGTGAATGGGAAATACTTATAAACCTCGATCCATCTTTAAGGAATGGCTTGTTATTCTTATTATAAACTATCTTTGCTTCTCTTCCGATGAGCTCAGAGAGTAATGCTCTTACACTTAAAAATTCAAGTTTCCGCGAGTTACTGCTGAATCCTTTGTATTTCTTTTTTTCATCATTATCAAGTGAAACAAGGTCCAGAAGGGCATTCAGGTCTTCTTCTATTTTCCACACCCCAAGGATGGAGAATTCGTTAAGATAATGTTTTGTAATACAACCCATTGGTAGCTATCAGGTGTTACTTTTTCCACTTCAGAGTTTCAATCATATGTACAATATCCTCTCTGAAAAAATCAATTACAGGAGCCAGTGAATCAGCATTTGGCTCAGAAGCAAAATAAAGAGATCCTCTAAGGTAATGTTTAAGACTATCTGTAACATAAAACTCAACTGCAGATGCAGTATTCCCTTTCAGATCATATAAAATACCGTAAACCTTATTCGCCCGGTTATTGAAGAGATGTTCCTTTATCGCATCAGCCTTTGAAATATGATATTTTACATTAAGATCATAACTCTGGTCAAGGAGACTGTCTAAATCATTTTTAACATCCTTATATGTAAGATATATTTTGGCTTTATAAAATGGAAATTCAATATTGAACCATCCCCGGTTCTCACTATGGAACGAAAGATGCCCGTATACCGGATATTCAAATGATAACGGAATGTCAGGGTTCTTTCCGGTCTGATCATTGAAAAGAACATATTGCCGTTCAGGGAGATCTATCCTGAAATGACCCCTGGGCTTTGGAACAGCCACTTCCCTGCAACCGTAAGAAGCACTTAAGAAGATCAATAGTGATATGATTCTAGTTCTTCTTATTGTCATCATCCTTTCTATTTATTTCGACCCGGATCTCCTTTATCCTTCTTCTGTCGGCAGATTCTATCCGGAAAACAAACTCCCTGTATTTTATTACCTGGTCTTTCTGCGGAATTTCTCCGGTGAGTTCAAGGATAAGCCCTGCGAGTGTTTCGGATTCTCCTCTGACTTCTTCAAAAAGATCCTCTTCGATGTCTACCACTTTGCAGAAATCATTAAGTAAGATCTTGGCTTCAAATATATAAGTCATTTCATCCAGTTTACGGAATAATAACTGATCTTCGTCACTTTCATCGGTTATCTCTCCTACAATTTCTTCAAGGATATCCTCTAGTGTAACAATTCCGGAGGTCCCACCATATTCATCGATTACAACAGCCATATGTATCTTCTTGGTTTGAAACTCCTTAAGAAGATCGTTAATCTTTTTTGTTTCAGGTACGAAGTAGGGTGGTCTCAGCAATGCCTGCCATTTAAAACTACCGGGATTATTGGTATAGGGAAGAACATCCTTTGCATATAAAATACCTTTTACAGTATCGAAGGAACCGGAATAGACAGGAATTCTTGAAAATCCGGAATTGATTATAACAGGAACTATTTTGTCAAATCCCGATTTGATATCTATTGCAGTTACATCAATCCGGGAACACATTATTGCACTGACATTTATGTTTCCGAAATTGACAATCCCTTTAAGTATTTTTTCATCTTCATTATAATCATCAGATGTCAGTTCAAGGGCATCGGAAAGGTCATCCATACTGATGTTCGACCGGCGGGTTACGGTTCTTTTTTTTACGAATGATGAGGAGTAGATGAGCAAAGATGTAACCGGCTGAAAGACTTTTTCAAGTATAGTCAAAGGATAAGCCATAAACAGGGCCATTGCAATGTGATTTCTTGAAGCGTAAACCTTTGGCATGACCTCACCAAAAAAGAGCAATAAGAAAGTTATGACAATGACATTAATTATGAATCCAAAAACAGGTTCCGAACTGAAAACAAACATTTGCGAACTCAGGAATGCAGCGAGT
>Ga0315273_10002859_pt1 | contig 20594 bp, 23 predicted proteins | sample YL17G02_0_MG_FD_205753 | JGI IMG/M metagenome (GOLD analysis project Ga0315273, IMG submission 205753) | Sediment microbial communities from Yellowstone Lake, YNP, Wyoming, USA - YL17G02_0 | ecosystem: Environmental > Aquatic > Freshwater > Lake > Sediment | place: USA: Wyoming | collected... | reverse complement strand
GCCGCGGAGCGCTACGTCTCCAGCGCCGATCACACGCACGGTGAGAGCCTCGATCGCCTGATCCAGCTCGTCGACCCGCGTCCGGAGTGGCGGGCGCTCGACATCGCGACGGGGGGTGGCCACACCGCGCTCGCCGTCGCACCTCGGGTGAGGGAGGTCGTGGCCAGCGATCTCACCAAGGAGATGCTGGACGCAGCGGAGCGTTTCGTTCGCGGGAAGGGCGTCGTGAACGTCCTCTTCCGCGAGGCCGACGCGACCGCACTCCCATTCCGCGCCGGCGAATTCGATCTGGTGACTTGCCGCGTCGCGCCGCACCATTTCCCCGACTGCGCGCGATTCACGCGCGAGATGGCCAGGGTTCTGAAACGCGGCGGCGTTGCCGCGATGATCGACAACGTTGTGCCCGAGGACGCCGTCGCGGCCGACTTCGTCAACGCCTTCGAGAAGAAGCGCGATCCAAGCCACGTCCGCACCCACTCCCGCTCGAGCTGGATTCGCTTCTTCACTGGCGCGGGATTTTCGGTCCGCGCCGTCGAGATCTTCCGCAAGGCGCGCGACTTCGATTTCTGGGCGGGAATGCAGAGCGCGGACGAAACGACGAAGGCGGAACTCCGCAAGATGCTGCGAGACGCTCCGCCCTCGGCACTGCGGGAGCTGGCCCCCGAGGAATCGGGAGGGAAGCTCCGGTTCTATCTCACGGAACTTTTGCTGGTGGCGGAACTTTTGCTGGTGGCGGACCTTCCGCCTTCTTCACACCCATGATCTCGATGATCCGCTGACCCTTCCGCTCCATCGGGTATCCGGTGATGTCCACCTTCTCCGCCATCCAGCCACGGCACACGTTGAACGGATCCGGGACGCCCTTGAAACTCAAGGGATCCATCGCCCTCAGGTGGTTGACCGAGATCATGTAGAGATCGCCATCGGTCGTCAAAAGTCCCATGCAGATATCGCCCGCGACGCAACGGATTCCGCACGCCTTGTGGGATTCGCCCACCAGGCCCTTCTCGATGTAGCAGTAGAAGTCGACGATTTCCCCGCGGAGCGTCGTGAGGATCCGTCTCGCGGGGACCACGCCCGGCGGTGCCGGCGGCTGTCCCAGGGACTGTGCGGTCGGCAGCCCGGGGGGCGGATAGGCGGGCGGCGCCGTGACCGGCTTGGCGGGCGGCGGCGTGACCGGCTTGGCGGGGGCTTTCTGTACTTCTCCCGCGGCCAAGACGTGCAACGCGGTCATGGTGAACGCGCCAAGGATGAAGCCGAGGGCGATGAAGCCTACCGGTCTTCGCGTCATGTCACTTCCTCGAGGGCGATGTCCGAGATCCGTAGGATCACTTGCCCGCAGGTGTCGCGGGAGGAGGAGTCCCGGGAGGAGGAGCCGCCGCCGCCGGGGGGCTCGGCAAGAGCTTGACCATCTTCACTTCCATCATCTTCTGGCCCTTCCGCTCCCAGGAGAGGCCGGTGATCTCGACTCTGCTGGAGATCCATCCCTTGAGCTGGGCGTAGGGATCGGGGGGCGGGAACTGCTGGGGCGTCATCGCGCGATCATGATTCTGGGTCAGCAGGTAAACGACGCTGTCGGCCGTGATGAGGCCCATCGGAATGCCCGCCTGGGCGCACTTCACGCCGCACTCCTTGTGGAGCGCCCCGCTGAGTTCTCTCGAGTTGAAGCACCCCATGTCCAGCACTTCACCCTTGATCGAAGTGTACTTCTTGGCGCCGGGCTGGGCGTAAGTGTATACAGCCGCTGCAAACAGCATTGCCAGCGTAACGACTGCGGCGATCCTCTTCATGGTCCCTCCTACGGAAGTGGCGCGGAATCCCGGGCGGGCCGCAACCGGCGCCTGGCGCCCGCTCCGCCGACATCGGCATTCGAACAATAGTACCCCGTATCGGGTTCGTTTGCACAGCGTCGGTGGTCGGTACTGGGGGGGGTCTTTGGTAGTAGCGCTACTGGGCGCGGAGCCAGCGGACGTAAGCCCAAAGGGCGTCCACGTCCCCGGCGTCGAGGTGCTTCTCGTAGGCGGGCATCCGGAGCGTTCCTCGGTCCAGGAAGAACTGCGCGACGGGGTTCGCCAGGAAACGGCGGCTCACGCCGCGCTCGATCCACTCGCCGAATTCTCCGCGATTCTGAACCAACTCGGCAAAATCGGGCCCGTCCCAGGGAGGAACGTAACCCTTGAGCGAGCCGGGATTGGGCCGCGCGAAGCGTCCGCCCTCGCCGTGACACCCGACACAGCCAAGCTCCGCCGCACGATCGCGGCCGCGGAGGGCCAGGCTGTCCCCGGGCGCCGGTTCGGCGGCCACCGCCATCGCGAATGAGACGAGGTCGTCGATTTGCCGCGCCGAGAGCTTCTTGCCGTACGCGGGCATGCGGAGCGCGCCGAGATCGCGCTCTGCGCGCCACGACTGGCTCTTCGCGCGCGCAGACGTGACACCGTCGCGAATCCATTCGAGGGTTTGCTCGCGATCGTCCGCGTACATCATGAGGGAGCGGTAGGAGGGCACCGTTCGCGCGGGTCGGCCGGGGTTGGCCACGCCGCGCGTTCCCTCGGGACCATGGCAGGAGAAGCATCCGTTCGCCTCGGCGAGACGGCGGCCTCTCTCGACGGGAGTGAGGTTGGGCTTTGCAACCGCTACCCATGCCCCGTATGCGGCCAATGCGGCGAGGAAGAAAATGAAGAGGAGTTTTCGCACGGACAAGATGGCGCGCGGGACGCCGTTCGGCGCCCCACGCGCCTGGAGTTCGGCTTCTACTTTGCCGGAGCGGCTTCGGCCGCGGCGATTTCGATCGACTTGATCCCGTTCTTGGTGCTGACCGGGCCCGTTATCTTGGCCGTCTGACCCGCCAAGGCCTTCGCCGCGTTGAAGGGATCGGCGTTCTGGTGGCCCATCGTAAGTATGTAGAGCACACCCTTGTCGGTGAGGAGGCCCATCGGCATCCCGTTTGCGACGCAGCTCACCGCGCACTCAGTGTGGGCCGCGCCCTTCGCCCCGTGACCCATGTAACAGCCCAGATCGACGATCTCGCCCGTGATGGTCTGTGGCTTGCTGGCCGGTGCCTTCTCCGCCGCAACGGCCAACGCGCCGAACGCGAAGAGGAGCACGGTCGTGGCCAGTAAGACACCCAGAAGTCTTTTCATCGAAATTTCCTCCTTGGAACGGGTTGTGGGTAAAGCCGTCACTGCCTTCCTGGAGATGGTACTTTAGTATACCCCGGAAGGCGAGGCAAGTTCGCCTCACGACCCCAACGAACGGGGGCGGGGTCTTGCCCCCAGGGAGCCAGTGGCGTATCGTTCCCATGCGATGACTCCTCAGGATCGACCGCACAATCCCGAATCGAATCGCGTCCTCGCGGCAAAGCCTCGTGTCTCCGACCTCGCGACAAGGCTCGGGTGGGCGCTGGCCCTCTGCTTCATCATGATCACCGCGATCCTGGTCTACACGACGAACAGGCTCCGAGAAGAGCTGGGCGGCACGCGGGAGCAGGTGAAGGCCGTGTCGAGCGATCTGGAAACGGAAAAGAACTGGGCTTCGGCCGTGACGGCGCCCGGCGCGCGCGCCGCGGCCTTCTCGCTGACGCCCGACGCCCCGGCGGAACTCAGGGCGCGCGTGACCTACGATCCCGCCAGCCGCCGCGCGGTGCTCGTCTTCGAAAACTTCAAGGCTCCCGCCGGCCGCGACTACGAGCTGTGGGCGCTTCGCGGCGTCACGCCCGCGAGCTTGGGGCTGATCCGCGCCGACGAGAACGGTCATGCGGTGATGCGGCTCGAAGACGTTGGGGATCCGGCCACGCTGACCGCGTTCGCGATATCTCTCGAGACACAGGGAGGCGCGCCGGCCAAGGACGCGCCGGGCGGTCCGATCGTGATGCTCGCGGGAGTGAGTGGGTAGTCGAAGTGCCCGGCCCCTATTTTCTACGTCCATCTTCCCCCACGGCGTCCCTCACGGAGTGGGTGCGTCCCGTGCAGGACTGGCCGCAGAGCGGAGTCCTGTTCCGCGACCTGACGCCGCTATGGGCCGACGGCAAGGCGTGGGCGCGTGCGGTCGCGGCGCTGGCGAAACCGTTCGACGCGAAGCCTCCGGAAATCGTCCTCGGAATCGAAGCGCGCGGATTTCTCGTGGCGGCCGGGCTCGCGGCGCGGTGGGGATCCGGGCTCATGCTCGCGCGCAAGCCGGGCAAGCTGCCCAGCGCCACGGTGAGCGAGGAGTACGCGCTGGAGTACGGAACCGCATCGATCGAAACGCACCGCGGACTCTTCGCTCCCGGCTCGCGCGTGCTCATCGCCGACGACGTGATCGCGACCGGAGGCACCGCGGTGGCCGCGCGCGCGCTGGTTCACGCGCTCCAGGGGACGCCGATCGGCTTTGCCTTCATCGTGGAAATCGGTCCGCTGGGCGGCCGCGAAAGACTGGGCAACTCGACTCCCATCCACGCCGTGATCCGCTACGACGCGGCGGGCGCCGCGTCGGTCAGCGAGTAACGGACTTCACCGCGCGCACCTGAACCGACGTAACCGGCGCGTCCCCGTAGGCGCCCGATCGCACGATCTCCACGTTCTCGAAGCCCGCCTCGCTGATGAGTCGCAGGTAGTCCTCCTTCATCGAGGCTCCAGCGATGCATCCGACGTAGGCCTCTACCGACTCCTTGATCTCCTTCGGAAGGGGCGCTTCCAGCACCAGATCGCTCACCAGCATCCGGCCACCAGGCTTCAGAGCGCGATAGGCCTCGCGGAACACCTGGTCCTTCTGCTGCGAGAGATTCACCACGCAATTCGAAATGATGAGATCCACCGCGCCGTCGGCGACGGGGAGATGCTCGATCTCGCCGAGCCTGAATTCAACGTTCGCATAGCCGCCCTCGGCGGCGTTCCTTCGCGCGCGGTCGAGCATGGCGGGAGTCATGTCCACGCCGATCACGTGCCCCCGGGCTCCCACTTCGCGTGCGGCGAGGAAGGCGTCGATCCCCGCGCCCGAGCCCAAGTCCAGCACGGTTTCCCCCGGCTTGGCCTCGGCGTGTCCCAGCGGATTGCCGCACCCCAGCCCCAGATTCGCGCCCTCGGGAATCGCCGCGGCTTGCTCCGGTGTGTAGCCGATCGCGGAGAGCACATTTCCCGCCGCGTCGCCGCAGCCGCAACCCGACCCGCTGCAGCACCCGCCGCCTGCCTCGGCCAGCTCCCCGTACTTCTGCCTGACTGTCGCCCGAATATCGGTCGTTCCGCTCATGAGTCTCTCCTCCTCTCGCCCGGTTTCAGGCTCTGGAGCAGTTGTTCCAACCGCGTTGCCGCCCCCGCCGCGGGGCAGTAGCAGACGCGTGGTCCGTCGATTTCCCCAGAAACCCAACCGGTCTCCTTGAGCACCTTGAGGTGCTGCGAAACCGTGGCCTGTGCCAGCGGAAGCGCATCGACGATGTCACCGCAGATACAGCCCCCACGCTCCAGCAGCAAACGCATGATCGCCACGCGAGCCGGATGGGCCAGCCCCCACCCCAGCGCGGCGATGTCCTCGTCGGCCTTGTTCGGAATCCGCGTCGAGCGCGTCGCTTCCCGTTTCCGGACCAGATTCAACCTGTTTGTCGGCATCCCGACCTCCTATCGTTAATCGACAATCTACGATTTAGATTCGCGGACTGTCAAGAGGATTCTGGCCACCCAGACGGAGACTCCTTTGCTATCGTGATCGCCATGACCGATTTCAAGATCGCGTCCATGAACCGGATTGCCGAGGACTACCGCGCGCTTCGCGAGGCTGCTGGGGTTGTGGATCTGTCCGGCTGGATGGTGCTCCGCCTGCGTGGTGCCGACACGCGGGGGTTCCTGCAGGGCACCGCGACCCAGGACTTTGCGGCGCCCGCATCATCCGCGGCGCCCGCCGAGGCAGGCGTGGCCCGGAAGACGCTGTTCCTCACCGACAAGGGGCGCCCCGTGGCGCTCGCGTGGGTCTCGATCGCGCCCGACGGCGCGTCCGCCGTATTGATCGCCGACGAGGGGGCGCGCACCGGGCTGCGCGCGCATCTCGAACGGCTGAGGATCATGGAAGACGTCGAGTTCGAGGGCGCGGAGGACATGCCGCGCGTTCTGGGCGTCGCGGGTCCCGAGAGCGACCCGCTCGCGCGGGCTGTCGCCGCGTCGATTCCGGGCGCGCTGGCCGTCGCCGCGGAACCGCTCTCCTTCGCGCTCGTTCCCCGGAACGCGCCCGCCTCGGCGATCCCGCCCTTCGTCGATCCGGCGGCGTTTCAGGCGTGGCGCATCTGCGTGGGACTGCCGTTGATGGGATTGGATCTGAGTGGCGACCGCATCGCGACCGAGCTCAGCCTGCCCGAGGCGATCTCCCTCTCGAAGGGGTGCTACGTGGGGCAGGAGGTGGTCGCGCGCACGCTGCATCGCGGGCATGTCCGGCGCCATCGCGCCGGCTTCCGCTTCCGGTGGACCGGCGAATCGATTCCCGCGGGCACCGAGCTACGCGTGGCCGGCGTCGCCGCGGGTCACGTGACCAGTTCGGCGGCAGAGCCGGGAACGGGCGATGGGCTGGCCATGGGCTATCTCACAACTCCCACCCTTCCACATGATCTCGACGCGATCGCTGTCGAGGGTGAAAAGACTTCACACCTTCGTCCACTGCCGTGGCCACTCTGACTGTCGAAACTCGGACATTCGAGTCCCTGAAGTCACACCCCTGTCGGAGTTGACGTCGCCTTCGATTGACACGCGGCAAGTGTCTTAATCCAAAAGAGGCCCGGACCACACTGGCAAGCTGCTCCGGCTACTCCCGCCACGGTTGGTGCCGGTTGGTGATGGGCAAACGCCGATCCTTGCCCAGGGCGCGCGGCGTGATGCGGATGCCCGGCGGCGCCTGGCGGCGCTTGTACTCGGCCCGGTCCACCAGGCGCACGATGCGCTGCACCAGCGCGCGGTCGTAGCCCATCGCGACGATGCGATCCATCTCGGCGTCCTCCTCGACGTACGCCTTCAGAATCGGGTCGAGCACGGAGTAGGGCGGTAGGGTGTCGGTGTCGCGCTGGCCCGGCTTCAACTCCGCCGTGGGCTCGCGCGCGATCGAGCGCTCCGGGATCCAGGGCCCGCCGGCGGCCGCGTTCCGATGGCCCGCGAGTTCGTAGACCAGGGTCTTCGCGACGTCCTTCAGCACCGCGTATCCCCCCGCCATGTCTCCGTACAGCGTCGCGTAGCCGACCGAGTACTCGCTCTTGTTTCCGGTCGTGAGCACCAGCCAGCCCAGCTTGTTGGAGAGGGCCATCAATAGATTTCCGCGGATCCGCGATTGGATGTTCTCCTCGGTCGCGTCCTCGGGCAGCGCCGCGAACACCGGCTTCAGGGTCGCGCGGTAGGCGGCGAACTCCGAGTCGATGGGGAGCGTGAGCAGCTTGACCCCGAGGTTCTTGCTTAGCTCCGCCGCGTCCTCTCCGCTCTGTCGGGCGGTGATCGAGGAGGGCATGAAGACTCCCGTGACGTTCTCGGCCCCGAGCGCGTCCACGGCGATCGAGCAGGTCAGCGCCGAATCGATGCCCCCGCTCAGACCCATGACCACTCGGCCGAATCCGTTCTTCCGCACGTAATCGCGGGTCCCCAGGACCAGCGCCCGGTAGATCTCGTCGGCGCCCGCGGGGATCGAGACCTTCCGCGTGGGCAGTGGCGGCCGCGGGCGGGCGGGAACGTTGCGAAGGATCAGCGATTCCATCGTGGGCGCGTCCTCACGCTGCTTCGCCCCGCGGCTCCGCGGATCGTGAAGCCGAGCGCGGAAGACCGAGTCGAGGTCGATGTCCACAAGGACCAGGTCCTCCTCGAACGCGCGGGCTTGGGCCAGCAATTCTCCGCGCGGGCCGAACACGCGGCTGTTGCCGTCGAAGACCAGCTCGTCCTGGCCGCCGACCGTATTCACGAACGCGACGACCGAAACCCCATCCAGGGCACGGGTCGAGAGCATGCGGTCGCGGGCGAGACTCTTCCCGGCGTGGAACGGGGAGGAGGAGAGGTTGATGACCAGCTCCGCGTCTCCGTAGACGGCTAGCGCCGCGGTGGAGCCGACGGGGGTGAAGATGTCCTCGCAGACGTTGACGCCGAAGGTCAAAGGTCCGCGCTTGCAGACGAAGGGATCCCCTCCGGAGCGAAAGTAGCGCGCCTCGTCGAAGACGCCGTAGTTGGGGAGGTGGCGCTTCTGATAGATTCCAGCCACCTCGCCGTCGTGCGCGATGACGGCCGCGTTGTACACGTCGCCCGCGCGCTGCGCGAAGCCGACGATCGCGGTGATGCCCCCGGTCGCTCGGGCCACCTCTTCCATGGCCGTTTGGTTCTGGTCCAGGAACTCGGGGCGCAGCAGAAGGTCCTCGGGCGGGTATCCTGTCAGAGTCAGTTCCGGAAACGCGACGAGGTCGGCGCCCTCCTGGCGGGCGCGGTCGATCGTATCGATGACCTTCTTGGTGTTGCCGGGGAGGTCGCCAACGGTTGCATTGATCTGGCCGAGCGCGAGGCGGACGGTGCGCTCGGACCGGTCGCCGGCGGCCGATTGGCTGGGGCGCTTCACGGCGCGATGGTAGCACGGGGCCGCCGGGGGCGCTACCGTCCTTAGGGGTGAATGAAGAGGAGAACCGAGTGACGCTGGACGAGGAGATGGTCGGGCAGACGGAGCGGTTGATCCGCTTCATCAAGGAGGCCGACTGGGGTGCCATGCCGAGCGACGAAGCGTTCGGCGACCTGGCCCTGCGCTCGTTCCGCCTCCAGTGCCGGGCGATCCCCGCCTACGGCGCCTACGCCCGCCACGTGGGGTGTGCCCCGGAACAGGTGCGAGACTGGCGCGATGTTCCGCCCGCTCCAGCATCCGCCTTCAAGACGCACGATCTGAGCGCGGCACCCAAGGACGCGGCCATTCTCTTCGAGACCAGCGGCACCACGATTTCCACGCCCGGCCGTGTCCGTCTGGGCTCCACCGACCTCTACGAGATCTCGCTCCTCGAGAACTTCGCGGAGCACCTGCTCCCGGACGGCGCGAGGCTCGACGCCGTGGTGTTCGGTCCCACGGTCGCGGCCGCGCCGCGTTCGTCGCTTTGGTTCATGGTGGACCGCGTCGTCTCGTTCTTCTGCGGCTGGGCGGCGTGGGGTGTCGCGGGCGGAGAGCCGAACTGGGATTGGCTGGACGCCGCGCTGCTGCAGGCGTCGTCCGAGGGCGAGCCTGTTCTCTTGCTGGGAACGACGCTTCTCTTCCACGCGTATTTCGAGCGCTGCGACCGGAGAGAGGTTCGGTTCTCGCTGCCGCCCGGGAGCCGCGCGATGGATACGGGGGGCGCCAAGGGATTTCGCGTCGCGCTGGAGCGCGCCACGATCGAAGCCGACTTCGCGCGGGTGCTCGGCATTCCCTCGACGCACGTGGTCAACGAGTACGGAATGGCCGAAATGGGGAGCCAGTTCTACGACGATTCGTATCTCGCGACGCACCAGCGCCGCGCGATTCGGCCTGGCAAGCGCATTCCGCCCTGGGTGCGCACCCGCGTGCTCGATCCCGAGACCATGGATGAAGTCGGCGACGGCGTGTCCGGCGTGCTCGTCCACTACGATCTCGCGAATTTGGAGATTCCGCTGGCGATCCAGACGGAGGACCTGGGCATTCGCCAGGGCGTGAGGCTGCTGATCGAGGGGCGCCTTCCCGAGGCGGAGCGGAGGGGCTGTTCGCTTCCCTTCGAACGGTTCGCCGAGAGGGAACGGGCGGGGGAGCGATGACGTCGGGCCTTTACGACGCCTATTACCTCCCGCGCGGCGTCGCCGCCGACGGCGAGTCCACCGTGCAGCGCTTCGGGCCGCCCCACGACGCGATCGAGCTACGCCTCCCGGTCGTCACGTCGGCCGCGATCGCGTACTGGGCACGATCGATCGCCGCGGCGCGACGGGAATACCTGCTGTGCCGGCCGGCGGCGCAAATCCACCGCGCGTTGGAGCGCGTGGCCGAGCGGTTCCTCGAGCCCAGGAGCGCCGCTCGAGAGAACGCGGTCGCCTGGCTTGAGCGCTCGGGCCGCTTCTCCGCGCCGATGATCGCGCGCGCGCTCGACGATACGTTTCGGCCGCTGGCGCGAGGCGGCGTCACGCGATGGGTGAACGCCGAACTGGGTGGTGCATCGGCGCTCGATCGCCCGATGCCCGACCGAAAGGGCGTCGCGTGCCGCGCCACGAGTCCGGAGTGGGTATTCCAGATCTACGCCGGCAACGTGCCTGGCCTCCCGGTGTGGCCCCTCTTCTCGGCGCTCGCCATGAAGAGCGCCGTGCTCGCCAAGACGTCCTCGCAGGAGCCGCTGCTGGCGCCGCTCCTGGCGCGCACGATCGCCGAGGAGGACGAGACGCTCGGGGCCTGCATCGCGGTCGCGTGGTGGAAGGGTGGCACGGAAGAGCTCGACCGCGCCGCACTCAGGCTCGCGCCCGCCGTGCTCGCGTTCGGCGGCGAGAGCGCGATCGCCGCGGTCGCGCGCGCGGCGCGCCCCGACGCGATCGTCGTGGTGCACGGTCCCAAGGTGAGCGTTGCCTATGTCGCGCGCGAGGCCCTGACGCGTGCCGCGCTGAAGGGCGCCGCTTCGCGCGCGGCGCTCGACGTCGCGCTCTACGATCAGCAGGGGTGCCTCTCGCCGCACGCCTTCTACGTGGAGCGAGGTGGAGAGGTGGGACCGGGCGCTTTCGCCGCCGCGTTGGGCGGGGCGCTCGAGGAACTGAGGGGCGGCATCCCTCGCGGCACGCCGGGACCGCACGCCGCGGCGGGGATTCAGCTCTACCGCGCGCAGGCGCGGTTCGACGAGGCGACGGGAACGCGCGGCACGCATGTCTTGGGCGCGAGCGAGGGGACCGACTGGACGGTGGTCTACGAGGAAGGCGCTCGATTCGAGCCGAGCCCGGCGTACCGGACGGTGCGCGTGCACTCGGTCTCGGGAGTGGAAGAGGTGATCGGGGTGCTGGCACCCGAGGTCCGGTACATCGAGGCGGTCGGCCTCGAGGCACGCGGTTCGCGGCGCCCGCGGCTCGCCGCGTCTCTCTCCGCGACCGGAGTGCCGCGCATCGCGCCTCTGGGGAGCTTGCAGACGCCCACGCCCGCCGGGACCCACGGCGGGGTGCACCGGATCTCGCAGTTTCTCAGATGGACCACCGTGGAGCGGATGGTTGCTAGAGCGTCGGCTTCCAGACCATCAGCGCCAAGATCACGGCGATCAACCCGAGGCAAATCCCGCTCCAAGTGAGCCAGCTCTGCGCGAGCGCCCGGTAGCTGTCCGGAACCGGGCCGGTCGCTTCCGTCTTCTCCAGAACGCCCTGCATCTTCTTCCGCAGCGGGATCATCACGCCGTGCCACACCGCGCCCGCGAAAACGAGAAAGAGACCCAGTGAAATCCAAATCCAGATCGCCTTGCCCCATTTCACTCCGGTCGGGTGCGTCAGACCGATCCCGGAGATGAACAGGAGCACGATTGCCGGAAGCGCGATCGTGCGCCCAGTTCCCTTCAGGATCGCCTGGACGTAGCGCGCGACGCGCGAATCGGCGCCCTCCTTTAGGGATGCCGCGAGGAGGGTCATCGCCATCACGACCTGGCCCCCTAGGACGATGGAGCTCGCCACGTGGATGTAGCGCAGGAGTTCGACCATGGGTTGATCAGTTCGCCGTGAGCGAAGCGGTCATGTTGTGTCCGGCGACCGCGCAGTGATAGCTGTGCGTGCCGGCAGCCACTGTGATGGGCGAACTCGTCGCGCCCGCGGCAATCGACACGTTAAACGCCGCATCGCCGGCCGTCGCCGTGTGCGTCATCGCGTCGTTGTTCTTCCATGACACGGTTTGGCCCGCGAGAAGTGTGGCGGGGCTGGGAGAATAGGCGCTCGCGCCGGCCTGTGAGCCTCCGGACTGGATGGTGATGGTCACGTCCGCCGCGGTACCGCTTGGGACTCCCGGCCCGGTTGGGTTCGAGCTCTTCTTGCAGGTCAAAGCGGAAAAGGCGAGGACGAGGAGCGCTGTCGCCAAGAGACCACCTACAACGGATCGATTCACTCAATTCCTCCAGGTTGCCGACCGGCGCGGGTCATCCCCACGGTGACTCTTCAGATTGCTTCGGGGCTGAAAGGGACCCACATTTCTTCGTACGGACGTCTCCATTCGGCATCGCTTGATTCTCAAGTGACAATATTGCAGTCGGTTATGTATTTTCGCACCTGCAATACTACGTATTCAAGGTTCGTGTGAATCTGCCGATATTCCTGTTGAATCTAACCCTTGCGTGAGGGTAAGATAATCGCATGGAAGACGAAATGCAAGCATCGACCGCCAAGCCACTCAAGGTCGGCGATCTCGCCAAGCTCACCGGCAAGTCGGTTCGGGCTCTCCGGCTTTACGAGGAGATGGGCCTGCTCCACCCGATCGGACGCTCCATCGGTGGATTCCGGCAGTACGACGATTCGGCGATCACGCGGATCCGGTGGATCGAGCTCCTGCAGGGCGCACGGCTGTCCCTGCCCCAGATCCAGGAGTTGCTGAAGGCCTGGCACGGGACCAAGTACGGCCCCGAAGCGATGGCCACCGTTCGCGCGATCTTCGAGAAGAAGCTGGAGGAGACGCGGCGCACGGTCGCGCGCTCCCAGGCCCTCGCGGAAGAGCTGGAGGGGACCATTGAATACTTGCGGACCTGCCAGGGCTGCGGTCCGGCGCGCACCACGCACCAGGACTGCCCGCAGTGCCCGGAGGACCACGGCACGAAGACCCCGCCCGCGCTCGTGGCCGGATTCCACACGGAGCAGCACGACCGCGACTCGATCAAGCTGAACCTGAGGGTGGAGAATCGATGAACGAGACCACCAAGACCGAGACAGGGAACCCCGGCGCCACGGGCGGCATCACGCTGACGCCTGCCGCCGTGGAGTACGCGAAACGGATGCGTGCGAAGGAGCAGAAGGAAGGGCAGGCCCTGCGCGTCGGAGTCAAGGCGGGGGGATGCTCCGGCTACAACTACTTCATGGGCTTCACCGCCGACCGCCGCGCCAACGACCTCGTCCTCGAATGCGACGGGCTCACGGTTCTGGTGGATCCGCGGTCTTTGGAAGTGTTGGAGGGAACGGAGATCGATTATCGACGCGGCCTCATGGGCGCCGGGGTTCAGTTCAAGAACCCGCGCGCCAAGAAGTCCTGCGGCTGCGGCGAGAGTTTCAGTGTGTAACGGAGGGCCCGTCCAAGGCCCCATCACCCGCGCGCAGCGACCGCCGCGCCGAGAGCAGGAGAGAAGGAGAGCATGAGCGCCAATCCGACGCTGGAAATCCAGAATCTGCATGTCGCGGTCGACGGGAAACCCATTCTCAAGGGTTTGACCCTCGCCGTCCGAAAGGGCGAGATCCACGCCCTGATGGGGCCCAACGGCTCCGGCAAGAGCACCCTCGCGAACGCGCTGATGGGGAATCCGAAGTACGAGGTGACCGAGGGGAAGATCTTCTACCGCGGCGAGGACGTTCTCGAGCTGTCCGCGGACGAGCGTGCCCGCAAGGGCCTGTTCCTGGCGTTCCAGTATCCGACCGCGATTCCCGGCGTGAGCCTGGCGAACTTCCTGCGCACCGCACTGAACGCGCGGCGCAGGGAAATGGGCGAGACCAAGCCGATCCCTCCGAAGGAGTTCCGCACCCTCGTGAAGGAGCACATGGCTCTTCTCAAGATGGACGAATCGTTCGCGGGCCGTTACCTGAACGACGGGTTTTCGGGAGGCGAGAAGAAACGCGCCGAGATTCTGCAGATGGCGGTGCTTCGACCGGAGATCGCGGTTCTCGACGAGACCGACTCGGGTCTCGACATCGACGCGCTCCGCATCGTGTCCGAGGGCGTGAACGCGCTCACGGGGCCGGATCTGGGCGTGCTCCTGATCACGCACTACCAGCGGCTCTTGAACTACATCAAGCCCCACTTCGTCCACGTCCTCGTGGACGGGCGGGTCGTGAAGTCGGGCGGTCCCGATCTGGCGCTGGAGCTCGAGGCGCAGGGCTACGACTGGATCCGTGAGGAACACGTCGCCTAACCGCGGCCATCCCTGAGGGAGTTCGACACCATGGTGCAACCGGCAGCAATGGATATCCGCGAAGGATACAAGGAGAAGTACGGCTTCCACGACGAGGAGCACGCCGTTTTCAAGACGCGCCGCGGGCTGGATCGCGACGTCGTCGAGCAGATTTCGGCGATCAAGGGCGAACCGAAGTGGATGCGCGACTTCCGCCTTAAGTCGCTGGAGCACTTCGAACGCAAGCCGCTGCCGCGGTGGGGGGGTGCGGTCGAGGAGATCGATTTCCAGAACATCTACTACTACCTGAAGCCGACCGACGAGCAGGGAAAGACCTGGGACGACATCCCGGCCGACATCAAGAAGACGTTCGACAGGCTGGGCATTCCCGAGGCGGAGCAGAAGTTCCTCTCCGGCGTCGGCGCCCAGTACGACTCCGAGACCGTCTATCATAAGATCAAGGAGGAGCTCAGCGCGAAGGGCGTGATCTTCCTCGACACGGGCATGGCGCTCAAGGAACACCCCGATCTCTTCAAGGAGTACTTCGGGACGCTCATTCCACCGTCGGACAACAAGTTCGCCGCGCTGAACAGCGCGGTGTGGAGCGGCGGGTCGTTCATCTACGTGCCCAAGGGCGTGAAGGTGGATCTTCCGCTTCAGGCCTACTTCCGGATCAACGCGAAGGACATGGGGCAGTTCGAGCGCACGCTCATCATCGTCGACGAGGGCGCCTACGTGCACTACGTCGAGGGCTGCACGGCGCCGATCTACGCCAGCGACTCGCTCCACTCGGCGGTCGTCGAAATCATCGTGAAGCGCGGCGGGCGCTGCCGCTACACCACGATTCAGAACTGGTCCAACAACGTGTACAACCTCGTGACCAAGCGCGCCGCGGCCTACAAGGACGCCACCATGGAGTGGGTGGACGGGAACCTGGGATCGAAGCTCACGATGAAGTATCCCAGCGTCTACCTCATGGAGCCGGGAGCGCACGCGGAGATTCTTTCCATCGCGTTCGCCGGCAAGGGCCAGCACCAGGACGCCGGCGGCAAGGCGGTTCATGCCGCGCCGCACACCACCTCCAGCATCGTCTCGAAGTCCATCAGCAAGGACGGCGGGCGCGCAGGTTACCGCGGACTGATCAAGGTGGCCAAGGGCGCCAAGGGCTGCAAGTCCACCGTGCGTTGCGACGCGCTCCTCCTCGACGAACAATCACGGTCCGACACCTATCCGTACATGGAGATCGAGGAGGATCAGGTCTCGATCGGCCACGAGGCGACCGTGTCGAAGATCGGCGACGAGCAGCTCTTCTACCTGATGAGTCGGGGCATTCCGGAGGCCGAAGCGGCCGCGATGATCGTGAGCGGATTCATCGAGCCGATCGTCAAGGAGCTGCCGATGGAGTATGCCGTCGAGATGAATCGCCTGATTCAGCTGCAGATGGAGGGCTCCGTCGGCTGATCGCCGGGACGCTCCCATCCGCCGCGCAACCCAGTGGAGATCGAAACGTGACCCAGAATGACACCATGACGCCCGCGCGTGCCCAGGATCCACTTCGCGTTGGCACTTTGACCCTCGATTCGATCGCCGCGCTCTCGAAGCGCACGGGCGAATCCGACTTTCTGGCGAAGCGCCGCGCCCAGGCATGGGCCTTCTGCCAGAAGACGCCCTTCCCGGGCCGCTTGGAAGAACTCTGGCGCCGCACGGATATCACGAATCTGAACTGGGACGCCGTCCTCGCGGCTCGCGAGCCCCACCCCATGGCGGCCTCCATCTCCGACCTGCCGGCCGCCCTGCGGGAGGAGATCGGCCCGCGCGAGGAGCGCTCGGCGCTTCTGGTCCAGCTGGACGGAAACGGCGTCTACGTGGAGCGTGATCCGGAACTCATGGCGCTCGGCGTCATCGTGATGCCGCTCGCGGAAGCGGCGCGGGTCCATCCGGCGCTGGTCGAGCAAAAGCTCGGCAAGGTCGTCCGCTTCGACGAGAGCCGCCTCACGGGCCTCGCCGCGGCGCTCTCGTCCGGCGGCGCCTTCGTGCACGTTCCCGACGGCGTTCTCGTGCCGCGCCCCATCGAGCTCCTCTTCTCGCGGCAGACCCCCGATCTCGGCACCTTCCCCCACGTCGTCGTTTCGATCGGCGCGAGGGCCGAAGCGAGGGTGATCGAGGAGTACTTCTCGACGGACGAGCCGGGCGTGGGTGTGAACGTCGGCGCAACCGAGATCTCCGTCGGAGAGGGGGCCTCGCTCCACATGGCCACCTTCCAGCGCTGGGGGGGCAACGTCTATCACTTCGGCACCGAGAGAGTGCGGGTGGCGCGTGACGCCCGTTTCCACTGGACCTTCACCGCGCTCGGGGGCAAGCTCACCAAGATGGACTTGGAGATGCACCTGGACGGCGAGGGGAGCGAGGCCAAGTTCTCGGGCTGCTACTTCGGCGATCAGACGCAGCATTTCGATTTCCACACGTTCCAGAACCACCTCGCCGGCCACACGACGAGCGACCTCCTGTTCAAGGGGGCGCTGCGCGGGCGGGCTCGGATGGTGTACCAGGGACTGATCAAGGTTCACAAGGATGCCCAGCGCTCCGACGCGTACCAGGCGAACCGCAATCTCCTGCTCTCGGACAAGGCGCGGGCCGATTCGATCCCCAGTCTCGAGATCGAAGCGAACGACGTCCGCTGCACCCATGGCGCGACGGTCGGACAGGTCGACGAGGAGCAGCTCTTCTACATCATGACGCGGGGCCTCGCACGCCGGGAGGCGGAGCAGATGATCATCGGTGGCTTCTTCGAACCCGTTCTGCAGCGCATTCCCGCCGAGTCCCTTCGGGCGGCGGTGACCGCGGCAGTGGAACGCAAGGCTTCGGCATAGCATGAAGACTGTCGCCGCGGGCCAGGAGCGGCCGGTGGACTTCGCCGCGATCCGCAAGGATTTCCCGATCCTCGAACAGACGATGAACGGGAAGCCTCTCGTCTATCTCGACAACACCGCGACGACGCAGAAACCACTCGTCGTCATCCAGACCCTGGATCACTACTACAGGACGTACAACTCGAACATCCACCGCGGGGTCTACGCGATCGCCGAGGAGGCGACGCGGCGCTACGAGGAGGTCCGGGGCAAGATCGCGCGGCTTCTGAATGCTCGCTCCCCGAAGGAGATCGTCTTCACGCGGGGCACCACCGAATCGGTGAACCTGGTCGCTAACGCCTGGGGCCGGAAGAACGTCGGCCGGGGCGACGTGATCGTTCTGACCGAGATGGAACACCACTCCAATCTCGTTCCGTGGCAGCTCCTCGCCGAGGAGCGCGGGGCAGAGCTCCGATTCATCCCCGTGGACGGACAGGGTCGTCTCGACCTGGGCGGGCTGGATGCTTTACTTCGTGGCCCCGTCAAGCTCGTCTCCCTGGCGCACATGTCGAACGTGCTGGGCACGGTGAATCCCGTGGCCGAGATCGCGCAAAGAGCGCACGCCGCGGGCGCTTTGGTCTTTGTCGACGCCGCGCAGAGCGTGCCGCACATGACCGTGGACGTGCGGGCGCTGGACTGCGACTTCCTCGCCTTCTCGGGCCACAAGATGCTCGGCCCGACGGGAATCGGAGGCTTGTACGGCAAGCGGGAGATCCTCGAGGCGATGCCGCCGTTCCTGGGTGGTGGGGAGATGATCCGGGAGGTGAAACTCCTGCATTCGACCTGGAACGACGTTCCCGGCAAGTTCGAGGCCGGCACGATGAACATCGCCGACACGATCGCGCTGGGCGCGGCCATCGATTACCTCGAGGCGATCGGCTTCCCGGCGATCCAGGCGCACTCGCGCGCGCTGCTGGAGGAGACCCTCGAGTCGCTGCGCTCGATTCCGGGGATCACGATCTACGGCCCGCCCGCGAACGAGAGGGGCCCGATCGTGTCCTTCACGTTGGCGGATATCCACCCGCACGACATCGCGGCGGTCCTGGATCACGAGGGAATCGCAGTGCGCGCGGGGCATCACTGCGCGATGCCTCTCCACGAGAAGCTGGGTGTGATGGCGACGACCCGCGCCAGCCTCTACATATACAACTCGTCTTCCGACATCGAGAGGCTTGCGGCGGGAGTCCGGAAGGCGATACAGATTTTTCGGCGATGAGCCTCGACGATCTTTATCGCGAGGTCATCCTCGATCACTACCAGCACCCGCGCAATTACGGCACGCTCGAGAACCCCGACATCTCGGCCCAGGATTCCAACCCTCTCTGCGGCGACGAGATCCGGATCGATCTCAAGGTCAAGGACGGGATCATCGACCAGGTCCGCTTTAGCGGGCAGGGATGCTCGATCAGCAAGGCGGCCGCCTCGATGCTGACCGAAGCGATCGAGGGAAAGCCGATCGAGGAAGTGAAGAAGATGAATCGTGAGGACATCCTGGAGATGCTGGGAATCGAGTTGGGGCCGGTGCGGCTCAAGTGCGCGCTCCTCAGTCTGAAGACGCTGAAGATCGGCATCTACGGGCTCCAGGGAGACGATTTGCCCCCGGAGGAGGACGAGGATCGATGAGCGTGAAGAACCAACGATTCGTCCAGGTCGGGAAGATCGGCGACATACCGGCCGGCGGAGCCGAGGTGTTCGACGTCGAGGATCGCAAGATCGCGGTCTATCGTCTGGACGACGGCTATTTTGCGATCGACGACCTCTGCACCCACGACGGAGGTCCGCTGGCGAACGGTGATATCGAGGGAGACGAGGTCGTCTGCTCCCGGCACGGCGCCAGGTTCAGCATCCGCACCGGAGCGGCGCTCACCTTTCCCGCCGTCAGCCCCGTGGACTCATACCCCGTGCGCGTCGAAGGAGAGAACCTCTTCGTCGGGCTTCCGGACTAACGCGATCGCCGACGACCAGGCGACATCATCGAGGAGAATTATGGCGACCGACGCTGAAATCAGGACCGCGCTGGAACGCGTGGTCGATCCGGAAATCAATTTGAGCATCATCGAGCTCGGGCTTGTGCGCGAGATCGATCTGAGCTTGGAGCCGCACGTCGTGCGGATGCTTCTCACCACGCCGTTCTGCCCGTATGCGCCGCAGATCATCCAAGAGGTAAAGGACGCCGTGACAGGGGTGACGGGAAAAGCGACCGAAGTCGAGATCATGGCCGAGCAATGGACCCCCGAAATGATGCCCGACCCGGGCCTCCTCGGACGGTGGTAGAAGCGCCGTAGCTGCACGACGCTCGCGCCGTTTTTCGGGCAAGCGCGCATCCCCGAGGTGCTACACTTCGAGACATGTCAACCCTGGAAGCGGTCTTTCGTCCTCGCTCGATCGCGGTGATCGGCGCCTCACGGCGGCGCGACGCGATCGGCGGCGCGATTCTTCATAATCTGATCGAGCAGGGGTTCCAGGGGCCGGTCTATCCGGTCAACGCCAAGTCCAGCTACGTGCAGGCAATGCCGACCTACCCGACCGTCGAGGCGATTCCCGGCGAGGTCGACATGGCCGTCATCGTGGTTCCCGCGGAGCACGTGCTGGAAACGGTGGAGGCCTGCGGACGAAAGGGAGTCAAGGCGCTCGTCGTCATCTCGGCCGGCTTCAAGGAGACCGGCGAGGAGGGCAGGAAGCGCGAACAGGCGCTTGTCGAAGCGGTACGGAAGCACTCGATGCGACTCGTCGGGCCGAACTGCCTCGGCATCCTGAACACCGATCCCGCCGTCCGGCTGGACGCCACCTTTGCGCCCGTCTATCCGCCGGCCGGCCGCGTGGCGTTCTCTTCCCAGAGCGGCGCTCTCGGACTCGCGATCCTCGACTACGCCAAGCAGCTCAATCTCGGAATCTCGCAATTCGTGAGCGTCGGCAACAAGGCGGAGGTGTCGGGCAACGACCTGATCGAGTTCTGGGAGAAGGATCCTGGAACCGATCTGATCCTCCTCTACCTCGAGTCGTTCGGAAATCCGCGCAAGTTCACCCAGATCGCCCGCCGTGTCGCGCGGACCAAGCCGATCATCGCCGTGAAGAGCGGGCGCACACCGGGCGGCTCGCGCGCGGCATCGTCGCACACCGGCGCCCTGGCCGGCTCGGACGCGGCGGTGGACGCGCTCTTCCGCCAGAGCGGCGTGATCCGCACGGACACCATCGAGGAGCTGTTCGATACCGCGATGCTGCTCGAGTCGCAGCCCGTTCCCGCCGGCCGCCGGGTCGCGATCCTCACGAATGCCGGAGGCCCGGGCATCATGGCCGCGGACGCTTGCGAGTCGGCGGGTCTCACGCTTGCATCGCTGGATCCCAAGACGACGAAGGGCCTGCGGGCATTCCTTCCCGCCGAGGCGAGCGTGCGGAACCCGGTCGACATGATCGCCTCCGCGGAGGCGGCCTCGTTTCAGAAGGCCCTCAAGTTGCTCTGCGCCGACAGCAACGTGGACTCCGTGATCATCATCTTCGTGCCGCCGCTCGTGACGGGCGCGCAGGAGGTGGCGCGAGCGATCCTGGCCGGAACCGCCGGGAGCACCAAGACGATTCTCTCCTGCTTCATGGGGAGCCACGGCGTCCCCGAGAGCCTCGTGTCGCTCCAGGCGGGGCATATCCCGTCCTACTCGTTCCCCGAGGCCGCGGCGCACACTCTCGCCCGC
>Ga0315273_10002858_pt1 | contig 20598 bp, 32 predicted proteins | sample YL17G02_0_MG_FD_205753 | JGI IMG/M metagenome (GOLD analysis project Ga0315273, IMG submission 205753) | Sediment microbial communities from Yellowstone Lake, YNP, Wyoming, USA - YL17G02_0 | ecosystem: Environmental > Aquatic > Freshwater > Lake > Sediment | place: USA: Wyoming | collected... | reverse complement strand
TGGATGGGGTTACATCTCTCCCCTCGGGTCACCCCTTGGGGGTAGTGAGACCCTTTCAGTGGTTACCCACCGAAGGGTTCTGCAGTTTGCCTCGACGATGTGAGTGGAGCTTGTCATGCTCAGAACATTGGTCCTGTACCCTGAGGGACTTCATTGTCCTGAATGACAGAGCCTGGGACTGGCGAGCATCCCAAGGTGTCCTGACTCTACTCACGGAGCCCGATGAGGATCTTTCGATCCTCCTGGCTGGGTCTGGTCAACCGAGATCACCGAGTGATCTCCCGACCTCCATCGTGGGCTTTGGACAAGCCCACGACTTCAGTCGTGGGTGGCTGACTACTCCTCGGCATCGACCATCTCGAAGCTGATGGATACCATCTTCTTCATATGCCCCACGACCCGGAGATCATCATCCTCCAGGATCAACGCCTTCCCCGGGATGCTCCCGTAAATGACATGGGGATTCATCCTGAACCTGCGGGATGGGGCACCTGGACTGTATTCGACAGCGGCGACCAACTGCCGGATGTTCACCTCATCGAACGACCAGTTGAAGATGCCCGATGTGTCGTCCTCGTCCACAGCGATGTGGTCCGACTCCTCGACGACCCATCTGCCGTCCCATCCGATGTGGTCGGAGAACTCGAGCACGTCTCCCACAAAAGGAACCATTTCCCTCATCCCTCCTTTGGATCGTGAATGGGCTTGCCCATCGGTCTCGTCTTCAGCGTGCCAGCAGCCTCCTGGCGGAGCCTGTCCTCGGCGATGTCGAGGTAGCGAAGTTCGAGGTCGCATCCGGCTGCCCTGCGACCATACCTGAATGCTGCGATGAGGCTGGAACCAACCCCTGCGAATGGGTCCACCACGAGGTCCCCCGGCTGCGTCATCGAGAGGACCAACCTCTCCACCAGCTCGACGGGAAACTGACATGGATGTTCCGTCTTCTCGCAGTGGTTCGACTTGACGTTGGGGATCGACCAAACATCTCCGGGCGATGCTCCAAGGGGGTTGCCGGAGAGCTCCCCCTTCCTCGGGCCCTTGTACTGTCTCTTGTTCGGGTACTTCTGCGGTACCCTCACGGGATCGATGTCGAAGAAGTAATTGTCCCCCTTGGTGAACCACAGGATCGTCTCGTGTCGCCCACTGAATCTCCGGGAACAGTGCAGGCCATGCCCGAAATGCCAGATGATGCGGTTCCTGCACTTCATCTCCATCGCCCTGAAGATGTGGTACAGCTCGCAGTCAAGGGGGAAAACCTCTCCGTCCTTGACATAGTTCCCCACCTGCCAGCAGATGTGACCTCCCGGCCTGAGTCGAGAACAGGCGCACTCGATCACATTGGACTGCCACTTGACATAGCTCTCCAGGTCGGTCAGGAGGTTGCCCCTCTCGTACTCCTTGCCGATGTTGTAGGGAGGAGAGGTGATGACGAGGGAGATGCTGTCCCAGTCGAACCTGGAAAGGAACTCCTCGGCATCCAGGTTGGAGAGGAGGACAGAATCCGTCTCCTCGTAGAATCCCTCGTGGGATGGCCCCCACCTCTCGATCTCGATGTCTCTCATCGGCGCTCGACCTCCTTGGCGATCTGCTCCATCGGCTCGACGCCGTACTTCTGAGTCTTCCAGTCGTAGTCCCCGCCCGCCCCCTGGTAATGAGACTCGTACTCGTGCCCGCAGTGGGCGCACTTCGCCTGCTTGTCGTAGAGTTCATCGAAGGCCTCTCGTCTCATCATCTTCACTCCTCGTAGAGGCGGATGCCGAACATCTCGTTCGCATGGCTCCAGTGGAATCCACCGATCCTCCCATCCATCTCGATCCTCCCGTGAATGGAGATGTCCAGGGAGAAGCCCCATCCGTCCGAGAAGAGATCGTGGAAACCATCCACCTGGATGTTGTGCCTGCAGATCTCGATGGCCGCATCCCTCAGATGAGGATGGAAGCTGGCGACCCGACGACCGGATCTCTCCTCAATCCAGATGACGCAGAACCTGTCCACGCACTCCCTGCACCAGACCGAGACATGCTCGCATAGATCACATGCTCTCCCGTCAAGGTCCGGAGTCCTCACATCAGATGAGGGCGGAATGGACGATGGGAGCTCGTCTGCAAAACATGAGAACCCGCAACTTGCGGACAGCAGGTCGCACCCATCGATCTCCATCGAGACGAGGGGGATCCTCTTCTCTCCATAGTCGCCACCATCGAACATGTTCCACATTCCGATGATCTTCCCGATGTTCCCGATCACATGTGGAGCGGCGTCGCAGAGGCTGGGGAAGAATTCGAAGAAAGCCCCGACAGCCAGAGAATCGCTCCGGGTGACGACCATCCATCGATCGGATGGGCTCAGCATGGAATCCGAGAACGGCATCTCCAGCATCGGGCTGTCCCTCAACTCCGGGATGTCCTGCAGGATGCCGAGCGCACGATGCCGGATGATGATCCTTGGGTCGTCCATCGTGGTGAAACACCTTCTATGAGAGCATTCTACTCCACGGAGGCATCCGTGTAAAGGGATTCATTCCATTGGGGAAATCAACGACAAGTTCTCGCAGAGGACGGTCGATCGTGGGGTCGGGCTGCGAAAGAGGGGATGGGGTGACGAGGGGTCCTGCCAGAAGGCTTCCACCTTCTCGACAGACACGGAGGAGAGGTCCCCGCACACCATCGGGACCTCGACGAATCTGCTGGCGATCCCCTTCCAGATGGACAGGCTCCAGGTAGGGTGCTTCATCTTCCACAACCTGCAATAGCGTCTGGCATCGGAGATGTCGATGAAGCACAGCGAGTCGTGAACCGTGATGGGAGAACCATCCTGAAGATAGATCCTGATGAATCTGTCTTCGAAGACCATGCAAGAAAAAAGATCGTGCCCACCGGTTCCTCGGTCCGACACGACCTTGAAGACCTCTCCGCTCCGAGCGACGGGCAGGCCCAGCCTCTGTTGCATGATGACCCCCTAGCTCGTGGCCATCTCCGCCCCACCTCTCAGAATGCGCCGAATGATTGCATGACCAAGAAGCAGATGATGATGACGACTAGTGAGTAGATGTTCCAGATGAGGGCATCTTTCCCCTTCTCATCTCCGTTCTTCATGGCGATGACCGACAGCACGAATCCTGTCAACCAACAGGTGATGGTCGAGAACAAGAAGTGGTAGACGAATATGAACGCATCAGACGAGCGAGAGAGCGAGATGGCCACGGCCGAGGTGTGACCGATCGCCACCGCCATCCCGATGATGGAGATCAGCACTGCGAATGTCGCCAGGGGATTGTCTCGGAGAGTCATCTGGGGCACCTCTTCCTTTTCTGTCTTCCCCTGAATCATACTGCTGATCGGAGCGTTTGACAAGCTCCTTGCAGGAAAAAAGAACAGGGCGGGGAATGACTCGGGTGAAACCTCTCGATGGAGCGACACCAACATGCCATTTGAATCGCCAGCCCAAGAAGCAAAATTCTTTGCCGATCCGAAGCTCAGAGAGATCGGCAAACGCTGGAAGAAAAAATACGGTGATGCGCCGGGATGGCATCAATATCTGAAGAAACGCAAGAAGAAAAAGAAGTCCTCCTCCGAGGTCGCTGCCGATTCCAAAAAGATCGCTCAGATCCTGTCATCCCTCGGCTGCCACGATCTGGCGGATTCGCTCCGCAAGTGCATGTCGAGACTGAACAACGGGATGACGAGATCCTCATAGGACATCCCCGACGAATCGAAGGGGCGGAGCCAATTGGCTCCGCCCCCTTCTCATTTCATCTGTGCCTCATCGGCAGACCGGGTCTCATCGTTGGATGAGATGGTGCCAACCTTGGCGTCAACCTCGGCATCGGCCTCACCACCGGAGGATTGGGTCTTCCCGCTGGTGGTCTCGTCACAGGAGGATTGGATCTTCCCGCTGGCGGCCTGATCCCTGGACGCCCTCCCGGATGTCCCGTCGGAGGTCTCGCCTCCCCCGGTCTACCAAGGCGGGGTCCCTCCGTCCTCCTTGGAGGTGAAGCATATCCACCATGCCTCGGTGGTGGAGGGGGAACATATGCCCCGTGCCTCGGCCGAGGAGCCTCGTGATCCCATCGCCTATCACGATCGAGATCCCATCGGAATTCGTATCGCACCGGCGGTGGAGAAAGGTATGTCACCTCATGCCTCTGCCTCTCCGCATCCTTCCTGCCATCGGAATATCCCTCTCGATACCAGATGTCCTCCTCACCATATCCGTAGCAGATGGCCGGAGATTCGAAGACCGGCCTCTCCCTGAATGCATCGGAGTAACCATCCTTGTACCAGTAGGCCGGGATCCCATCATGGTAATCGGCTGGAGGTGGATCGTAGTTCGGAGGGATCGGGACCTCGTGCCTCGTCCCGTCCAACAGCTCGTAGAGGATCGCCCCCGCAACCACGACCCCCAGGACCTTCCCGAGATCGTTGGCTCTCGCAGGAGCGAGCGCCGACAACATTGCGACCAAAACGATGACAGACATGAGCTTCAACATCCCCATCATCCCCTTTCAGGTGGTCTCGCACTTATCTACTACCGCCTGTAGTATTACACCTGCATCGATGACGAAGAGGGGCGGACCCACATCGGATCCGCCCCTCTCGCAGCGCCCCTCTCGCAGGGGAAATCTACATGTACTCCGACGAGATCAGGTCCATGTTCGTGGCGAAATCCATGTCGAACACGACGGTCGCATCGAGGGGGTCATCCACCAATGTCCCACGGGCCTCCACATGCATCCTCAGAAGGTCGGCCAGCGTCATCCGCTTGAGGTCGGACATCACCCTGGCGATGTCGGTCAGGTTCGCCTTGTTGCTGTGAACGTTGTTCACGAATTGCGGGTGGGACCTGAGACCCAGATCGACCCAGATGGCCTTCCGCTCCACGACATCGAACAGGACCGGGACGCAGATCGTGGTCTGCGACGACAAATCGAACCTGTCGACGACGGTCCTCGGTTCGAAGATCTCGCCGGATCTCGGGTCCTGCCTTGCCATCCATCCGGCGAAACGGACCGGCATGTCGGAGAACTGTCAAACACTTTTCACGGGTCAGCTTTCCCATTCGATTTCGGGAAGGATCTGATCTCGTCGTATGCCTTCCTGACCTCTGGCCCCACGCTCTCTATCAGCAGATTGACCACTTCCGTCACATCCGGATGATGACCCCCGGCCGTCAGTCCCCTCATCAACGCCGCAAACCTGACGTCATCCCTCTCCTCGTCCCACTCTCCGACATCACAGAGATGCTTCCTGCCCTTGATCGTGATGAGGAGGTGCTCGCCAAGACCGAGGGCTAAAGCTAGCATCTCCTTTTCCCTCAGGGCTATGAGGGCGTCGTATACATTCCCTGGCGTCATCGATACGGAATGCACACGCTGGATGTACGCTGCGATGTCCTCCGCCTTTTCGATCATCCGTGTGTCGACGAACACCTTCAGCACCATCGTCTCGAGATCCATCAGGTATCAAACCCTTTCTGTGCAGCATCGAAGATCACGGCAACATCTTTCGATCCCGATCCATCATCGAAGATGTGAGGATATTCACCTTCCATACCCAATCTGGCCTTTCTGACACCGCTCACCTCCCGCGCTTCGTTGTAGTCATCTTGCGTGTAGATCCGCAGGGAACCATTCATCCTCGAAAGATCGGCGATTAGCTCTGAGACCGTCACCCTCATCAACTCCTTGGATCAGGCGTACCATCTCTCGATCTTGTAGAACGCTTCCGAGACCTCGGGTCCGAGGGCATCGCACAACACCTTATCAGCCTTTATGTGCCAGTTTTCAGTGTCCCCCTCCTTGTCCTCCACGATCTCATTCAGTAGAGCCACCAGCTTCTCGATGTTCACATGTTTCGTCTTTGCCATAGTGGAGACATCATGCTCCACGACGACGATCCCGACAAGCACTTCCTGCGAGATGACGCTTCCGACGTGCGGAGTAATCCTCGTACTCCTCCCTGCCACGCCGCACGGACCCCACGAGCCGCCCGTGATGGTCCTTGATCAGCCCGTCGAACATCGACATGGTCGTCGAGACCATCCGTTCGTCGTGAAGATGATGACCGATCGAGTGCGTGATCTCCTCGGCCAGACGCATCAGGAGCCTGGGCATGAGGATGTTCGGATCGTCATCCCAGCGCAGGTCCTCCCCACTGATCATGATGACGTCGATGTCGTCCTTCTTCATGTGCATTGCGACGACATCGGTCGACAGGACGATGCCAGTCAGATAGTCCCTGTCCATCTTCACCGACAGATCGAGGATGTCCATCACCTCCGCCATCAGGGCGTGGAAGACGCTCAGGACTCTCATCGTCGGAATGTGGCGCTCCGGGCTGCGCTTCTCGAACCGCCGCTGTTTCATCACCACGAACGGGAACGGGACGAGCGGGACGAACCTCTCCTCCGAGAGGATGGGCTCCGGGATCTCGACCGTCCGACCGATGAAGGGGACATCATCCATCTCGATGCCGGTCCGGAGGGTCACGGGCACCAACACGCCAGCCCGAGGAGCCTCTTCCTGATGGGGCGCACTCCCGTGGATCGTCGTCGGGTTCGGCGTTCCGACATACGGGTTCCACTGACCACGAGGGGCGTTGACATTCACGAACTCCTGTGCGGGTTCCTCGAACACATCCTCGCCACCGACCTGGGCTGCCATCCTGACGGGTTCCTCGCAATGAACGAGATGGGGGGTCTCCTCGACATCAGGGATGGTCTCCGGGAACCATATGTCGACGAGCTCCTCATCGAGGTCCCTGACCCTTCTCGCCTTGGATGGTTCGACGGTCAGGCGCTCCACGATCTTGTCGATGTCTCCAGCGTAGGGGGAGACGAGTCCCTCCCTGGACAGCGTGAAGGGGTAGTCGTGCTCCTGCGCCCTCGGCAAGTCGGGGATGTCGATGAAGACGCACACATCGTTCGAGACCCACCTCGTGAACTGCCAGAGACCCCTCGCCCTCACATGGACACCCTTGAAGGCCTTGCCTCGTTTGGAGTTGTTGTGGACAGTGGCCCATCCGAGATCGTCGAGATGCTTCCCGGGTCTGAGCCTCCCGATCTTCTCCTCGCTCGAACCAGTCCCTCGCTCGTTCTCGTGTTTCAGGATGATGGAGACACCGGGAAGATCGCACAGCTGGAGGGCGTTCCTGAGGGCCGAGAAGGTCCACCGATACATCGACTCTCTCAGGAGGATCCTCATCTCGATCCGGGTGCCATCCCTCTTCTCGATCCGCCTCACCGGTTCCTTCCCCATCATGCTTGCGTCCAGATGGAGATCATTGGTGTGGATGTTCCACCGCTGCCCGCAAAGGACGATCGCCTTTGCAACCCCGAATCCACCCACGGACTCGTTGCCGGGCTTGAAGGACCCGCCGAGGCGCAGGAAGTCGTCGAGGAGGACATCCTCATCCATACCACAACCGTCATCATCACAGACGAGACTGACGAGCTTCGGGCCGGAGCTGGACCAGCCGGTGTAAATCCCCTCGAAATCGAGGTTCCCTTTCTCCCCGTTCGTAAACCTCGCTTCCCGATAGGTGATCGTGACATTCTTGGCCCCTGCGTCAACTGAGTTCTGAACGGTCTCTCGAACCCAGATGGCAGCGAGGTCCTCGCTGTAGAGCTTGGTGCCAACAAGGGTGAAAGACGACTGGTCTACCTTGTAATCGGGAATGCGAGACATCGGAGCCTCCTGGGGGTTTTCGTGCATCCCTGCCTCACGATGGTGGATCCTGAGGAATGCCATCGACCTCTCGGGATGATGAATCGATTCGTATCGCATCCAGTCGTCTGATTCATAATGATATGTGTCTTGCAACTATAAGGGTGATGGAGGTGAAGAGCCAGTGAAGGAGAAGCAGACCAAGCAGGTCCTCATCAGCAAGCGTCTCGCAACGCCCCTCCACATCGCAGCCATCAGGTCCGGCAAGTCGATGCGGGAATTCCTCGACGACATGATCGAGAGGGAGCTAGAGGAATCTGCTCCCATCGATGGCGTCATCACCATCGAGGAGCACATCCTCGACCCTCCCCCTCGGATGGAGTTCCCCCCTGACGAGATCGGATCGGTGTCCCTGCGGGTGTCTCCGGTGGAGGATTCCTTCCCGAGAGACCCCGGAGAGAGGTCGTTCTGACACGAAAGGAAAAGATCTATGATTCCATGCTTGGAAGCAAGAGGCGACAGCATAGCTGAAGTCTGGGATCAAGCCCTCCTCTCCCTGTGGGAGGACGGGATGATGATCAGGACCCAATACGATTTCGATCCCAACACCGGGATCACGAAACCACCTTCGAAAGACTGCTCGATGAGGATGATCGTCAAAAACTCCCTGGCGGAACCGAGGCTGCACATCTGTCTCGAAGGTGGACCGGAGCAGCTCGGAGATTACGAGACGGAGGTCGTCCTCGGATTGAAGGACGACTGGGTGAAGAACACGACGGACCCCGAGGACAAGCGGTGGATCTACACATATCATGGACGCCTCGCCGCCTACGGCAACAGACTGAACTTCGCCTCGTCCATCGACGATCCCGGCAGGAGCCTTGGTGGGTGGACCTCGCTCGCCTACAGTCGGCCTGTGTTCCGGTGGGAGGGAGGAGATGACGAGGGTCCCGGTAGGCGCATCGACTATCAGGATCACGAGGAGATCGAACCATTCGACCAGATCGAGTTCATCGTCCAGCAGCTCGTCAAGGCTCCATACACCCGCCGAGCCGTGGCGATGACGGGATTTCCGCCTGCGGACGCCCAGACCGACGAGCCACCATGCCTTCGGGAGGCGTGGTGTAGGGGTTACCATGAGGACGGGGTCCTCAAGATCGACATGCACACCCACTGGCGCAGCCGTGATGCCTGGGGAGCGGCCCTCTTCAATATGTACGCCCTGACCGAACTCCATCGAGACATCTGCCTCAGGGTTCAGAAAGCCTTGGATGACAAGGAGAGGTCCTGGCTCGTCGGGGCAAGCTGCCCCCTCTGCACCACGCCGATGGTGTTCGAACCGGAGATCAACCATCATCTCCGGAGAGACACCGCATCCGATGTCATCTGCAAGTCCTGTGGATTGCGGCCATACAAGGTTGCGGCCGGTGCCTATGTCGATACCAGCGACAGCTTCCACGTCTACGGGACCGACATGGTCGACTTCGAGGAGCGTTTCATTCGAGGGGTTCACGGCCTCGATCCGAAGACCGGAGAGAGGGTCGCTCCGGAGATGCCACTCGAACGATGCTTCAAGGATCTCACGCAGGACCCCTGGGCGCAGATGTTGGATGACGGACGAAAGAAGGCCATCCATCGAGCAATGAGAGGTGAGGAATGAGAGACACAATCACGCTCATCCGTGATCTTCGGCACGATCTGTACTGGGACTCCGTCGAGATCAGGTCGCATGTCAGGACGGAGGCCCATCCTCACAAGATCTCGGAGGAGGAGTTCCAGCACTACCTCCACGAGGTCGAACAGAGGCTCTTCGAGATCCAGAGGATCATCGAGCGATGAGATATGGGGCGCAGGAGATCCCGCCCTCAATCATTTCACCGCCTCCCTCATCCTGTCCATCGAGGGATGACTGTACCGCAGCACGCTCGATGGAGACCTGTGACCGAGAAGCGCCTGCCCAACATCCAGACCTCCCCTGGCCACGACATCCGTGGCATAGCGATGCCTCACCTGATGCATGCAGAAACCAGATACTCCCACCCTCTCCAGGGCCTGCCTCCAGATCGTCCTCGCAGTGCGCTCGCTCATCCTCGATCCGACCCGCGTCACGAACAGGGGGTCCCCGGACTTCGGAGGCCTGCGGTCGTCCAGGATGTAGTCCCTCAGCGCCTCGACCGTGAATGCGGACAACGGGATCGTCCTGGCACCAGAATCCTTCTCGCCGGAGATCTCGATGACGCCCTCTTCCAGGTCCACCTTGGAGGCATCCAGCGACAGGACCTCTCCGAGCCTTGCCCCCGTCCCCGCCAGCGTGACGAGGAACGCCCTGTGCATCGGGTCCTTCTCGCCAGTGACGATCCCATCCAATACCGAAGACGGAATGGCATCACGACGGGGGACCCTTCCCCTCGGACGTGACGGTTCCATACCGGTGATGGGATGACCATGACGTCTGAGATACGAGATCAGGCTGGAGAGGGCATAGAATGCCCGCTGGCGTGCGGAGACGGAGACCCCATCCCTCCTGAGGTGATCGTCATAGTCCTCCAGGATCACGACATCCATCTCCGTCGTCGAATCCTCCCTCCACTCCACGAATCTGAGTGCATCCTTGCGGTATGCGGTGATGGTCGATGGCATGTGTGTGGATGCCAGCCTGTCCATCCATGCCTCGATGGCCTCTCTCAGGAGCATCAACGACCACCGACCGCTTGCTTGGCCTGTTCCGCTTCCTCGACGAGTCCGAGCTCCACCAGCATATCCCTGTCCCTCAACCTCAGGTGCCTCAGCACATCACGCTTGAGGCCGTCCATCATCTGCTGGACCCTCTGCCTCGTCACGACATTCTGCGTGTGGCCCGCCTCGTGGAGTCTCTGGGCGATCTCATTCATGACGCCGGGCTCGTCATCCTTTCCGATATCGCCGACACGGAATCTGAGCAGGTCCTTCCTGATCTTCGGGAGCTCACCGATGATCTCTGCGAGGAGCTGCTTCACGGCAACCTCATCGATGACATCCTCCGGATCTGACACGAAGCCGACCATGTCCGCAACCGCCTCCATGGATGTGGTCCCCCTTATGGAATTCAGCACATCACGACGGATCTCGCTCTCCCGTTTCCTCCTCTTGGGATCCAGGATCTCCTTGGCCTCGATGTCGATCTCTCCTCGACGGATCCTGTTCGCCAGCCCGATCTGGGAGTTCGGGAGGCGTACCATGTTCATCTCCGAGAGGGCGTGCATGCACTTGTTATGCATGGTCCTCCATGCATAAGTGGAGAACTTGGTCCCCTTCTTCGGGTCCCACATCCTCGTCGCACATTCGGCGAACTGATGATTGGCGATGCCCGTCATCTCATCCGTCACATCGGGGACACCCTTGGAGACGCTCCTCGCCACGGTGAAGATCATCGCCCTGTTCTGTTCGTAGAGCTGCTCCATCGCCGCCATGCCGGCGTTCACGATCCTCCGGAGTCGATGGCGGGTGTTGAAGATGAACACCTCGGATGGCTGCTCCTCGATGTTCTTCCTTCCCGCAGTCGCACGGATCGCCAGATTCTGTCGCTCGACGGCCTCGAACCCAAACATTATGCACTTGCCGGTCACGATCTCGACGAGTCCGCTCTTGAGCTGCAGCCTGAGTGCCTCCCGCCTCACCTTCTCTACCTGCTTCCTGAAGGAGACGATGTCGCTGCGATACAGGGCAGACTCCTCCGGCGACAGGTTGGCGACCACGCCGCAGCGATCTGGGTCGGACATGTAGAGGTCGCAGAGGAGGATGCATCCCTCTATCCCCTGCTCGAGGATGTAGGACTCCTCGGCAGCATCGAGACCCTGCCTGATCGTGGCAACCAGACTCTCGTTCGAAACCTTTGGGGTGTCCATTCTCATGATTCCGTTTGGCAAGGAAACCCACGACTGAAGTCGTGGGAGGAATTGCCACGAACTTCCTTTCGAAGCCCACGGCTTCAGCCGTAGGAGCCATGGGATCTGATTGCCCCATCCATCTGGGATCTCGCCCAGATGGATGGGGTTACATCTCTCCCCTCGGGTCACCCCTTGGGGGTAGTGAGACCCCTTCAGTGGTTACCCACCGAAGGGTTCTACAGTTTGCCTCGACGATGTGAGTGGAGCTTGTCATGCTCAGAACATTGGTCCTGTACCCTGAGGGACTTCATTGTCCTGAACGACAGTTGCATGGGACTGGCGAGCATCCCATGGTGTCATGACCTCTCACACGTAGCCCGATGGGGTCCTTCGGACCCCCTGGCTGGGTCTGGTCAACCGAGATCACCGAGTGATCTCACGGAACTGGGGTCGTGGGCGTGTCGTGGTGGACATGCCCACGGCTTCAGCCGTGGGTGGTTGACCTTGCGCCACGGGAACAAGCAATCCATCAGCCTTCCCACTCCCCGAGATCGTAGGTCTCTCCTGCCAACACCGCCTTGACCTTGGCCCTCGCAGCGTCAAGGATGCCGATGAGGGTTCCCTCCCACATGCCCGCAGGTGCGGCCCTGATCACCTCGTCCATCCTCGACATCGCCACGGTGAAGATGAGGGCGCAGTCCGCATCCGTGCCCTCGAGGATCTTCTTGCCCGGTTCCTGCGGGCCCATCGGAATTCCGCTCACGATGTCTCCTCCAATCTTCTCTCCGCCAGGGCACAGAACTCTGGGCTGATCTCGAATCCGAGCCAGTTGCGCCCCTCCATCTTGGCGGCCACGGCGGTGGACCCGGAACCCATGAACGGATCGAGGACGGTCTCTCCGTGGAAGCTGTACATCCTTATCAGCCTCCTCGGAATCTCGATGGGGAAGGCTGCTGGATGCTCATCCTGCCTGACAGGTCTCACATCGCTCCACACGCCTCTGAACCAGGAGAGTCTCTCCTCCTTGGTGAGACGACTGAGTTCGAGATCCTTCTTGGAGGGGCGTTTCGCCTTGCCCTGCTTCTTGAACAGGAGGATGAACTCGTGCTCGTAGGTCACATGACCATCCTTGGGATGGTACATCGATCCCATCAGGGAGCACCCACCGGTGGTCCTGGTCGTGCTGATCTTGTTCCAGATGATGCCACCCATGTAATCGAACCCGACCTCGATTCCCATCGTGGTCAGGTGGGCCGGGATCGGCATCACCCTGTATCGCCCATGATCGGCCGCCCGCAGATACTGGTCCCCAATGTTGATGGCTGCACGACAGCCGGGGCCGAGGACCCTGTGCATCTGCATGAGGATCTCCCTCATCGATAGGAGGTAACCTTCCTCAGTCTGACCATACCCGATCTGCCCATCTATTTCGTAGTCTTTACAGGACCAATACGGAGGGCTAGTTACCACAAGACCTACCGAACCAGTCTCGACATACACCAGCCCCGCAGCACAGTCCTGGTTCCTGATCTCTCCTGTCATGATTCCGTTTGGCAAGGAAACCCACGACTTCAGTCGTGGGAGGAATTGCCACGAACTTCCTTTCGAAGCCCACGGCTTCAGCCGTGGGAATTGGATTGCCCCATCCATCTGGGCTCTCGCCCAGATGGATGGGGGTACATCTCTCCCCTCAGGTCGCCCCTTGGGGGTAGTGAGACTCCTTCAGTGGTTACCCACCGAAGGGTTCTGCAGTTTGCCTCGACGATGTGAGTGGAGCTTGTCATGCTCAGAACATTGGTCCTGACCCTTGGGGACTTCATTGCCCTGAACGACAGAGCCTGGGACTGGCGAGCATCCCAGGGTGTCCTGACTCCTCTCACGGAGCCCGATGGGATTCTTCGGAATCCCCTGGCTGGGTCTGGTCAACCGAGATCACCGAGTGATCTCCCGACCTCCATCGTGGGCTTTGGACAAGCCCACGACTTCAGTCGTGGGTGGTTGACGGGCCTACTCGAAGCTCACGCTGAACCTCAGGACCCGAGGGTCATCCTGCGCCACCGTGACGCCGAAATCGAAGTTGAAGTCTACAACCTCGACATCGACCAGGGCCTTCGTCAACGATTCCAGACTCTCCGTCATCTGTTCGAGAGCCGCCCTCATCTCATCTGGGGAACCGATGGTCTCGAGCAGTCGGGCGATCACCTCCGGTATGTCTCCACATCCCTCGGCCTCGACATCCGGCTCCCGACAACCACGTCCTGCTCCTGCCATGATCTTCTTCACCTCGCTTTCTTCAATGCCAAGGATCTCGAACAACAGCCCCCGAAGGGTGGTCGGAACGGGCGCATCGAGGACATCCTCCGGGCCGTCGAATCCGAAACCATCGAACCTCGGGCCCTCTGGGGCGAGCGCATCCACCAAGAGGGATGCTTGCGGATTCGAGGCCCTCAACTCGACAGGGAATTTTCCTCGCTGAAGGATCTTGCGAGCGAGCCGACTGTGCATCACGGCTTCCTGATCCAACGGCAGATCCCTCAGCAGATCGACGATCTTGCTGCGAAGGTCGGCAAGAGCCTCGACCTCATCATCGGACAGTCCCTCCTGCGCCTGGCGGAGCAGGATGTGGTCCTTCCCCATCCCTCCCATCAGGGCCATCACTCCGACACCACGATCGACCATCTTGTTGATGGAGGTCAGGACACACTGATCTCCATATGAGGCTGCCTCGCCGATGATGATCCTGACATCTTCCTTCGATGTAATGGAGCTGGCAAACAACGCCTTCTCATCACACGGCCCAATGTAGAACTCCGAGGCTTTCATCGTCTCATCTCCTGTTGCCCTCTTGGGGGTCGTCTGTTTCGGTCCTCTTGATGATACTCCCATCCTCGAATCCTGACAAGCCCGATCTTCCCGACACGTCTCCAACGCAGGAACCCGATCGGCAGCATCCCGAGCACGAGCAACGAGGCTGGGCCGAGTTCCGGAGTCGGCTCGTAGCAGTAGCGAATGCGGGCCTTCTCGTCAGCGACGGTCCTGAGCACCCACCAGCAGTTTCCGCTCCCGTAGACGAAGCTCCTCGCCGATGCCGAGGCAGTCATGTCGACGCTCCCACTACCGATGAACCGTGAGAGACCGTCCGTCAGGAATCCGTGATCCGAGACCACAGGAGAGGTCCACGAACTGGGACCGTACAGGCCGTTCCCGACGACCCCAAGATCATCGACAATTCCGGTCTGCAGCGTGGTGAGTGGCGAGTCGACAAGCGGGTCAGATTCGGGAGCGTACACCTTCAGGACGGCCCAGATCGTCGCATTCGCCTGATTGGGGCCGCCAGAGTTGTAGTATGTGACCGTGCCGATGATGTACCCCTCGGCCTCCCACTCCACGGACTGCAGCGTGCCCAGCGTGATGTCGAACTGCGGCATCGAGAGCCGGATGGGATAGGAAGAGGAGCCCGGGCACCCCCAGTCAGTCTTGTCCAGATGCTCACTCCAGTTCGACCACTCCGTGACGGCTGCAGAGGCAAACGGAGCGATTGCGATTGCGAGTGCGACCATAAATGCGATATGTTTCACGATGGTTTTCTCCTTGTTCATCAGATGCTTCCTGTACACCTTCGAACGGTCCCAGAGCCCCTTGTCCTCTTTCGGATCGCCTCCCATAACCGAAGGTGCCTCCTACTCGTCGATCCACTCGAAACGAGCCTTTCGTTCCTCCTCGGACATCTTCTCCACCTCTTCCTCGACGAGCTTATCCAACAACACATCCTCTTCCGCCTTGCGCAGCGATTCCTCGATCTGGAGCGCCTCCTCCTTGATCGAGATGGGAATCTGGAGAATGTCGTTCCCAACGACAGCCTGGGCTGCGGAGGCGGAGGCGGACCATCCTATGAATATGGGGATCTGGAGAATGCCGTTCGCATCTGTTCCGAGGTTGGTTGGTGGCAAGTGCCCCCCCGTAGCGATGGGGATTACGCTGCCATCCACATATCCGACGAGCTGCCCTTGCTCGATGTCGTCCATTGCGATGTGACTCTTTGATCCGAGAAGATCATTCATGATGCCCAGCGTCAACTTGGAGAGCTCCTTGTCGGCAAGATCTTCCAACATCTCGCCCTGGACAAGACGCCGCAGTCTGTCCCTGATCCACGAGAAGACCCCCACTCATCCACACCCCCTCCCCTGAAACAGCGCACGACGAGGTCTCTCGAGGAGCATCTCTCGATCTCGCCGTCCTCGATCAGGGCCTCGACCTTCCTCATCATCTCACCTGGGAACACATCGTAGTGGGGATGATCTTCCTCCCCGTCGAGCCACATGGGATCCATCCCCATCCTCTTGACGGCCATCTCGTCGAGATCCTCGACAGACACCGTGCTCGCAAGATGCGTGCCATCGAAGAGGATCATTCATCCTCATCTTCCCACAGCTTCGTCTCCTCCCCCTCGATCGGGAGATGGTGAAGGCTCTGGTTCATGTGGATCTCGGCCATCGGAACTACGAGCCTGAGCTCCTCGAACGATCTGGCGGTCTCCTGCCACATATTGCGGATTTCGACGAGACGGTTTTCCACGCCGTAGTCCCTTGCGAGACTCGCCAGCTCTCTCGGTTTCATATGACCATGGCCGATCAACCTGTTCACGATGTCCCGGATCGCCAGATCCATATTGTAGAAGAAGGTGTATCGCTCAAGCTGCGTGATCTCGCTCACCTTGTCGGCAAGCTCCTGGAGGGTCCTCATCCTGTCCTCGACGCAGCTCATCCCCTTGGTCCTCGCCAAGTGCCCGAGGGCATATGGGTCGAGGGCCTGAAGGGACTTCTTGACGGCCTCCTCGACCTCTCGCTTGGTCCTCTGATATTCCTCGTCGTACTCCCCTCTGATCTTCGAGACCGCCCTGGTCCAACGCTCGACCTTGTCCTCCAGCTCCTTTTCGCTCAGGACCACGTTGGACATCACGATGCCCGGGTAGCACTCGGGAATCTTGTCATCATCGTACTCGCTGTCACAAGACGACCAGTTGTTGATGATGTACAGGTAAGCTCGTCTCATCACACATTCATCCTTTCGAGCCTCATGAGGCACCTCTCGCCATTCAGCGAGAGGAGAAGACCATCCTTCGTCATCTTGCCCTCGACATCGTTGCTTCCCATCAGCCGCTTGGAGATCCAGTCGACATCCTCGGGGTTCCAGATGTGGAACCTGAGGACGGCACCCCTCGGATGCTTGGCCCTCGACCTCGACAGCCTCGAGCTCGACGGATCGTTCTGCCTGCCGTAGCACATGACCAGGACCTCGTCCAGATCACGCCTCGTCATCAGGTGCTCCAGCTTGTCCATCGATGTCCGTCCACACTCCACCCAGCGCCTACCATCCCTCGACAGGATGTCCGGCCTGATGCCCCTCCATTGTGGAAGCAACGATCTCCTCTTGGGCTCGCTGATCGCATCCACATCTCCCATCGCCAGGACACCGAGCAGCTTCAGGGCTATGTGCCTCATATCGTCCCCATCCCTGGCACCACTGATGAAATGTCGATCACCACAGATGTTCATCGACCAGTCCATGGATGTCCAATCCCATCGTCCTCTTGACGAAGTCGGCACCACCGAACAGGCCGAGTCTCATCGTCATCCCTCCAGGAGCTCCATCATGTCCTCGTACGAATCCAGTGCCCAGGTGGCATCCTTCTTCATTCCCTCGGTGATGAGGCGGATGACCCGCAGGAGAAGATCTGAATCCTCCCTCTTGACGATCCCGAGAACGAGCCCCTGGGAGATCGGGACCCCATTCCCATCGGTCCTCCACAGGGAGATGGACATCACGAGGGGTCCCTCGTCGATATTCTTGAAGACGATGGCCCGATCCTCGAGATCATTGTCGATCCTCGCCACCATCACATCCATGGAACCCACGACCGAGTGGTTGAGCGAGACATCACCGGCGGCGAGGCCGCTCTCCAGGGCCGCCAACGTCCTCTCGGTCCTGTCCTCATCCAGCCCTGCGACACCGGCGACTTCCTCGATGCAGCCGAGCTCTTCTTCCTTGGTTGGCATGTCGATTCTCCTCAGATGTGAATGACGTTCCTGACGGCATCGAGCGCCGCAGTGTACTCGCCGATCAGGGGGTGGAGGTCATCCTCGCACCACCCCTGTATCAGACACTCCCTCAGGTGATCCCACCTGATGATGTTCTCCCCGGGCGTCGATGCGAGGGCCTTCCAGATCTGGGGACCCCTCTCGCACGACAGGACGAGTGAATTCATGTTGTGGATCTTGTCCCCACAGGAGATCATCTTCCCGCCGATGCTTGCGGTTCGGAGGCGTTCGGAGTGCTCCGACTTCCTCTCCGCCCAGGGGATCTTCCTCCCGAACATATCGAACTTGACCTCGGAGACCTCATCGACCATCCCCATCACGGCCCCTCCGAACTGCTCGACGAGGAACAGCTTCTCCCGCCTGTCCTCCTTGACGTCATGAAAGAGGGCGGCGATGACGACATCCTCGTGGGCATCGTGGGACGCCATCATCATCGAGACGGAGAACACATGGGCGGCGTAGGGGATCTCCAGATCTGGATCCTTGCGGAACTGATCCATGTGTATGTGGGAGGCCAGATCGATGGCTCGCTGGAGCCGGATGGTGAATGGGAGGAATGGCATCGAGATCATCCTTTCGCCCTCATCATACTCCGATCGGCAAAGGTTGACAAACAGGAAAGAACCGTTCCTCAGAGGAGCCTCTTCCTGAGCGACACGAGGAATGCCTCGATCTGTTCCTTCTCCGGTTTTTCGGGGAGGACCGACTTGCCAGATGCGAGGACCTCCTCGATGCGGATGATTCTCTCGTTCACGATCCCGACGATCTCGGCGAGGGTGACCCGGCCCCCACGGATCGCCATCAGGCGCTCCCGATGTTCCGTCATATCCACGGCCAACGACCCATCCCGCAGGAGGGTCTCGAGGTCCAACAGCAGACGGCATAGGTGCATGGCATGCTTGACATCGTACTCCACGGTGTCCAGCCCGAATCTGTCCGCCTCCATCATCATCCTGAATGTGGCATCTTTCAGCTTGAGATTCTTCATCTCCAACTGCATCTGCTGATCGCCCTGCTTTCGCAGGAGCCTTTCCAGCTGAGATCTCGAGTAGCCGAGGTATGCCTTGATTGCCACATCGGTACTGAGACAGCTGAACCGCAGATCCCTCAGTGCCTGATAGTCTGGCGTGGAGACAACGACCGTCGCCTGCGGAGCGAACAGCATCTCCAGGATGTTGGGGTTGCATTCCAGAGCCAATCGGCAGAACTTTCCGACCTCCTGGGAGACGATGTCACAGTCATCACCGTTCTCCACGGACATCTGCTCCGTAGATGCGGAATCGGAGAGGCCCAAGAGACCGAACAGTCTCTCGGAATGAACCACATGGATGCAACGGACATCCACATCGGACTCTGGCGTGGACAACCCGTAGCCATGCGACCCGGCGAGCATCGCCATCATCAGATGACCATGATGCTTCTGCCGCACCCTGTCCTCCATCAGCGAGGCGAGCCTCCTCGCCTCGTTCATCGTCTCCATTCGAATCATCTCCAGAATCGAGAGAAGCCATATCTCCACAGCCCCTCCCGTCGGGCATCGTCACTTTTGGACCGTTGGCTCCACCCACTTGATGTCCTCACCCTCGGTCGCCGCCGGGATGGATGTCATCGTCTTCTCGGGAGCGACGGTCTCATCCTCGGTGACAGCGATGCCGAAACTGCGCTGATATTCCTGGTAGATGTCACCCGCCTGGAGGGCTGCCGCATCGGCCTGGACCTCGGCGATCTGGCCATCGACCGATGTCGAGGCAACATCCTGGCGAGCCTGCGCCCTCGCCAGCTTCTCGTCGACCTGCTCCGTGATCTGCTTCAGGGTGTCGGAGTCATCCCCGACCTCGAAGCTGCCCATCAAGTTGGCCATCTCCGTCTGCATGTCGGCCATCTTGACCCTCCCCATCTGACGCTGGCACTCCTGGATCTGCTGGCGGGTCTTCTGCTCGAAAGCCGCCCTCACCTTCATCGCACCGTCTGCGTTCGCCGTGGCCTGAACCACTGCCGCATCCAGATCGGAGAGCTCCTGCTTCAGCTGCTGATCCTGCGTGATCAGGGACATCGCAACCGCCTGCTTGGATGGTCCCGCCTTGACAGCCGCCTCGATCGAGGGCTTGAGACGGCTGGCCTCGAGAACCTTGCTCTCCTTCTGCATCTCCAGCATCTTCTTCAGCTTCACGACCTCTGCGACCTGAGCGTTCATCCTCGGGAGCTTGTTGCGGATGTCCTCCTGGATCTGCTGCAGGATCATCTCGGGATTCTCCGCACTCCTGATCATCCAGCCGAACAAGGCACGGAACAGTCGTTTGATTCGGTTCCACATGAGCACTGCCCTCCGGGCATCTTGGTGTTTGACGAGGAAATGATACTACGGATCTCGGGGGAAGACAAGCGGTTTCAGCGATCGAACTCGGAGAGAAACTCATCAGGATCCTGCTCCCTGAACCCATGATAGCTCGTGTCCCTTGGTCGAATCGGACGAGAATGTTTTCGGGATGTAGCAATCGTCCGGAATGAGACCATATTTCAGCATCACGGCCTCCCTCTTGGCCGCCCTGAGCGCCACGTCGTCGTCCTCCATGAACTCCACTCCAGCATCCTCCGCCATCTGACACGCCATCTCCATCGCCATCTCCACCACGAATGCCGCATCGGGGAGAGTCCCATCCTCGCATCTGTTGAAGTTCTGACAATTCCTGACAAGATTGGCATTCAGCTCGAGGGTCACCATGTTCGAGCGGTCCTCGACGATACCATCCTCTTCCTCATCGTCATCGAACCACTCGAACTCGATCATCACTCACCTATCGGATTGGTTTGTTTGACTCCACAGATCCACCACTCCTTGCTCCCGTCCGCCCCCTCGAAGGCCGGCCCATCGAGACGATGGCGGAGACCATTCTGATACCACGACCTGGTCCCTTCCGCCCCCTCGATGGCCGGCCCATCGAGGCGATGGAGGAGATCGTTCTGATACCAC
>Ga0315273_10002857_pt1 | contig 20598 bp, 23 predicted proteins | sample YL17G02_0_MG_FD_205753 | JGI IMG/M metagenome (GOLD analysis project Ga0315273, IMG submission 205753) | Sediment microbial communities from Yellowstone Lake, YNP, Wyoming, USA - YL17G02_0 | ecosystem: Environmental > Aquatic > Freshwater > Lake > Sediment | place: USA: Wyoming | collected... | reverse complement strand
CCACGGCGACGCCCGGCTCGAGGCGCACCTCGACCGCGTCCGGGAACGACTTGAAGCCGCGCAGTTTGATCGCACGCAGGTGCACGAGGTCGCAGTATCGCGGGCGGCCCGGATGACCGAAGCCGCTAGAGGGTAAACCCGCAGGCGGTTGCACAGAAGCCCGGATGTCATGGGGCCTGCGGTGTGTCATGCATTGGTGTGGAGGTACCCGCCGTGGCCACCACCACGCCCCCCATGAACCGGCCGTCGCACCTCGACATCACGCCGCGCGAGTTCGAGCGCCGCCTCGCCGCCCACGGTCACGCCCGGGACGAGATCGAGCGGCTGTGGAGCGAGATCGCGGCGGAGCAGCCGGAGGAGGCGGCCGGCGCGGAGCGGAGGCTCGCATTCGGCCCGATGATCGCCGTGTACCTCGGCGTGCTCCTCGTCGTGGCGGCGTCCGCGTCGTTGATCGCGATCTACTGGGAGACGCTCGACCCGTGGGGCGTCCTCGTCCTCGGGGCCGCCTACCTCGCCGGCTCCCTCGTCGCGAGCGAGCTGTTCCGGAGGCGGGGCTTCGCACAGCCCGCGGAGCTCTTCGAGGCGGTCTCGGTCGGCTTCGTCCCTGTCATCGCCTACGCCGTCGAGCGGATTGCCGGCTTCTGGCCCACGGGGGCGCACGACCTCGGCTACCTCCACCAGGGGATCACCGGGATGGTGATCGCCGGGCTCGTCTTCGGAGCCGTCCTCCTTGCCGTGCGGCCGGCGCCGCTCGTACTCGTCCCGCTCGGCCTCGGCACGGCGCTGCTTGCGGCAGACGCCGCCGAGCTCGCGTTCGGCAACGACCAGAGCGAGAGGCTGTACGCCGCGTTCGTCCTTCCGGTCGGGCTCGCCTGGATCGCCGCCGGGCTCTGGCTGGACGTGACCCGGCGCCGTTCGTACGCGACCTGGGCGCACTGGGTCGGGCTCGCCGCCTCGGGGTTCGCGCTCGTCGCGCTCGTCCCGAAGACGGTGCCCGGCTTTGCGGTGCTCGGAGCGCTCGGAGCGCTCGCGCTGTTCTTCTCAGCGTTCGTGCGCCACTGGAGCTTCACCCTGATCGGCGCGTTCGGCGTGCTCATCGCGGTCTCCGCCGGGATGCAGAAGCTTGGCGGCCTCGCACCGCTCGGGGCCGCGTTCCTCGGCCTCGTCCTGATCTTCGTCGGGCTCCGTTGGTCCCGGTGGCGCGAGCCGATCAGAAAGGCCGTGCTCTCGCGGCTGCCGGCACGGGCCCGGACGTTCGTGATGCGTCTCGCACCGTGACGCGTCGAGCCTAGGCTCCGGCGTCGAGCCCCGTGAGCGCCTCGTAGGCGGCCTCCTGCTCGGCCTCCTTCTTCGCGCGGCCCCGTCCCGTGCCCGCCTGCACGCCGTCGATCTCTACCGCGCACACGAAGAAGCGGTCGTGCGCCGGCCCGTTCACGTCCAGAACCGTGTAGGCGGCGCGGCGGCCGAGCTTGCCGAGCGCCTCCTGCAGCGCCGTCTTGTGGTCGAGCGGGCTCGTCAGCGCCTCCTCGATGCGGCCGTCGAAGGCGCCGACGACGGCGCCGCGGATCGCCTCGAAGCCGTGCTCGAGGAAGAGCGCCCCCAGCGCCGCCTCGAGCACCGCGCCGAGGATGCGGCGGTTGTGCGAGAGGCTTGCCGCGTCGTCGCCCTCGAGCAGCTCGCCACGCGCGCGGAGCCGCCGCCCGAGCTCGAGCTCGGAGGCGACGACCGCACAGCTCGCACGCGACACCGCCTGTGCGCGCACCTTCGTCAGGCGCCCCTCCGAGAAGTCCGGATGCCGCTCGTACAGCGCCGAAGCGACGGCGAGCTCGAGCACGCTGTCACCCAGGAACTCGAGCCGCTCGTACGAGGAGGCGCGGTCGGGGGCCCAGTTCGGGTGGGTGAAGACGAGCTCGCCGGCTCCGGGAGGGAGCTCGTCGATCAGTCGCTCGAGCTCACCGCCCGAAGCGGCCACCTACTGGTGCGAGGTCACGTAGTCGATCGCCTGTCCGACCGTCGTGATCTTCTGTGCGTCCTCGTCCGAGATCTTGATCCCGAACTGGTCTTCGAGCTCCATGATCAGTTCGACCAGGTCGAGCGAATCGGCGTCGAGATCCTCCTGGAACGACGCCTCTTCGGTGATCTCGCTCTCGTCGATGCCGAGCTGCTCGACGAGGACTTCCTTCACGCGCTCGGATACTTCTTCACGGGAGGCTGCCATGTCACCTCATTCGGGGGTTGGGGTCGGAGAGCGCGCCGATGCTACCACGCCTCCCGGCAGGCGCTCTGAAAGCCGCTCCACGACACGGTGCTCCGAGCCCCGCGCCGCGAGCCTGATCGCGCTCGCGATCGCCCGCCGGTTGGAGTTCCCGTGTGCGACCACGGCGAGCCCCTTGAGCCCGAGGAGGTAGGCGCCGCCGTAGATGTCGGGGTCGAGCCGTGCGCGCAGGCGCCTCGCCGCCGGCCGGATCAGCGCGCCGCCGAGCCTGCCGCGCGGCGTGGCCTCGATCTCCTCGCGCAGCAGACCGAGCACCGACCTGATCGTGCCCTCGATGGCCTTGAGACAGACGTTGCCGGTGAAGCCGTCACAGACGACGACATCCGCCGCGCCCTCCAGCAGCTCGCGGCTCTCGATGTTGCCGCCGAAGTTGAGCCCGCTTCCCGCGAGGAGCGCGTGCGCCTCGAGCGTCAGCCTGTTGCCCTTCTCGGGCTCCTCGCCGATCGAGAGCAGCCGCACCTCCGGGTTTGGCAGCCCGAGGATCTCCTCGGCGAAGACGGCGCCCATGGTCGCGAACTGGAGCAGGTGCTCGGGCCGCGCGTCTGCGTTGGCGCCCGCGTCGATCAGCACCGAGGGGCCCCGGCGCGAAGGGATCGTCACCGCGATCGCCGGCCGGTACACGCCGGGGATGCGCCGCAGCTCGAGCAGGGAGGCGGCGAGCAGCGCGCCCGTGTTCCCCGCGGAGACGACGGCATCGGCGCGCCCGTCGGCGACCGCGCGACAGGCGGCGACGAGCGACGAGTCCGGCTTCGCCCGCACCGCCTCGGCCGGCTTCTCGTCCATCCCGATCACGGCGCTCGTCTCGACGAGCTCGAGCCCGCCCGTGTCCAGCCCGGCCGTTCCGAACAGAACCGGCGCGAGCGTGTCGGACGCTGCGTCGAGCGCCCCGGCAACGACCTCGTCGGGCCCCAGGTCCGAGCCCATCGCGTCGACGGCGACGCGGATCAACGGACTACGGAGCGGGTGCGCGCAGCGGCTCGACCTCGCGCCCGCGGTACGTCTTGCAGGTCGGGCAGACGCGGTGAGGCAGCTTCGGCTGATGGCAGACCGGGCACTCGTTGACGCGCGGCGCCTCGATCCCGTGCTGGGCGCGGCGCTTGTCTCGACGTGATTTGGAGGTCTTTTTCTTGGGGACTGCCATCAGCGGCTGCCGAGTATAGCTATGACCTAGAGCTCGTCGCGCAGCTCTGCGAGCGCGGACCAGCGCGAGTCGACGACCTCTTCCTCGTGCACGTGCGGCTCGGAATTCAGGTCGCGGCCGCACGTCGGGCAGAGCCCGGCGCAGTCGGGACGGCAGAGGATCTTCTCCGGCATCCCGGTCGCGACGCAGTCGCGCGCCCAGTCGGAGAGGTCGAGCCGGTCGTCCTCGAGATACTGGTTGACGAGCTCCTCGGAGCCCTCGGGACGGTTCGCCTGGTACTCGCGACCGTGGATCGGCAGGTCGAGCACCGCGTCTGTGAGGCAGCGAAAGCAGGGCCCGTGCAGCCGGGCGGTGAGGCTGAGCTCGAACACCGTCCCGGTGCTCGCCCGCTGGATCATGAGCTCGGCGGGGACCTCCTCGGGAACGACGACGTACCGCTCGCCGCCGAGCTCGAGCGGCGCGATCGCCACCTCGACCTCGTCGCGGAACTCCTCCCCCGACCGGAGCTTGACCGAACGCAGGTCGAAGCTGGTCATGCCGCTGAGCGTAGCAGCGTGGTCACAGAACTCGTTCCAGAATGACGGCTCGCCGACGGGGCGCGATGGGCGAGTGCGAGGCTAGGACGCAGGGAGCCCCAATAGCATCGCTATTGGGGCGACTGAGGACGACGCATCGCGCCGCCCAGCGTGGCCCATCGGCATAGCGCTTCATTCTGGGACGAGTTCCTACTTAGGCCGCGCGGTCGGCGGCCGGGTCCTGGGAGCGGCGCACGCCCGGGAACGCGATCACACGGCCCTTCGACTGCACCGTCCGCGAGCTGACGATCAGCAGCACCGAGACGACGATCGCGCCCGCTGCGACGAGCGTCGAGCGCGTCAGCGGCTCGGCGAGCACCACCCAGCCGAGCAGGACCGCGACCGCCGGGTTCACGTAGGCGTGCGTCGTGACGACGCGCGTCGGCGCGCTGCGAAGCAGCCACGCATACAGCGGGTAGGCGAGCAGCGAGCCGCCGACGACGAGGTAGGCGAGCGCCGCGAGCGACGCGCCCGAGACCGCCTCGATGCGGATGCGCGACGGCTCGCCGGCCGCGATGCCGGCGATCCCGAGCAGAGCGCCGCCCGCGAGCATCTGCATCCCCGCCGTGAGAAGCGGCGCGCGCGGCAGCGGCGAGGAGCGCGCGTGCAGCGAGCCCACCGCCCAGCCGAGCGAGGAGATCAGGATCGCGGCCGCGCCGACGATGTTGACGCCGTTCGAGGCGGGGCCGACGAGGACGAACACGCCGGCCAGGCCGAGGCCCAGCCCGAGCACGGCACCGCGGCCGAGCCGCGAGCCGAAGACGAACCGGTCGAGCAGCGCGATCCAGAGCGGCATCGACGCGCCGAGGAGTGCGGCCACGCCGGAGTCGAGCCGCTGCTCGGCCCAGGCGATGCCGCCGCTCCCGATCAGGAGCAGCGCGAAGCCCGTGGTCCCCGCGGCGAGCCACTGGCGCCCGTCCGGGCGCACGGAGGCGCCCGGCTCGCGCTTCCGCGCCCAGACGTAGAGCACGGCCCCCGCGATCAGGAACCGGAACGAGGACATCAGAAGCGGCGGCATCGTCCGGATCGCGACCAGCACCGCGAGGTACGTCGACCCCCAGATCAGGTAGATCGCGCCCAGGCCGGACCAGACGGCAGCCGCGCGGCGACCGCGGAGCAAGCGGGCTGTCATCGGGGCTACCGCCTCGGAGAGGCGGGCCACCAGCCGCGCGGGTGCCGCTCGAGGCGCCGCTCGGGTGCCTCGCGCAGAACCGAGGCGAGCCCGGCGGCCACGACGACGAAGATGATCACGATGAGTGCTGCCATGGCCTCACAGTGCCTGCGCTATTCTATTAGCACAACTCCATTTTTCATTCAATATGATCACTGAATCTGATACTTATTGGCTTGGGGTAGAGCTGCGCCACTTCGCGGCGCTCCAGGCCGTCGAGCGCGAGGGCTCCTTTGGCCGCGCCGCGATCAAGCTCGGTTACACGCAGTCGGCGGTGAGCCAGCAGATCGCCCAGCTCGAGAAGCTCGTCGGCGCGAAGCTCGTCGAGCGGCCCGGGGGGCCGCGGGCGGTCTCGCTCACCGACGCGGGCCGGCTCCTGAGCGGCCACGCCGACGCGATCGTCGCCCGGCTCGCCGCCGCCCAGGCCGACATGGCCGCACTGCTCGCAGGCGAGGCGGGCCCGCTCCGGGTCGGCGTCTTCCAGAGCGTCGGCGCCCGGCTCCTCCCCGGCCTGCTCCTGCACTTCAAGGAGCGCTTCCCGCGCGTGGCCGTCCGGCTGATGGAGTCGGTCGACCACACCGAGCTGATCGCCGCGGTCGAGCGGGGCGAGCTCGACCTGACCTTCTGCGAGCTTCCGCTCGCGGAGGGGCCGTTCGACTGGGTCGAGCTCCTGCGCGACCCGTACGTCCTGCTGGTCGCCGCCGACTCGCCGCTCGCCGCCCGGGACACAGCGCCCTCGCTGCGCGAGCTCGAGCAGCTGCCGCTGATCGGCTGGCGCACCGACCGCACGCACGACCTGCCCGGCGTCACGTATGCGTTCCGCTCGGACGACAACGGCACCGTCCTCGGCCTCGTCGCCGCGGGGATGGGCGTCGCCGCCGTGCCGCGGCTCGTGCTCGATCCCGACCAGGAGGACGTCGTCGCGCTCCCGCTCGGAGCCCGGGTCGCGCCGCGCCTGCTCGCGCTCGCCTGGCACGCCGACCGCTACCGCTCACCCGCTGCGCTCGGGTTCGTCGAGGCGGCGCAGCGGCTGGCCGCCGAGCTGCAGCCCGCCGTCTGAGCCTGCGAAAACAGCTTTGGCATTGCCGCCCTCGCGTCGGTCGAGTCTCAGCCGCGCGCGCGCTTGCGGATGCAGAGCGCAGCCAGGTCCCATTGGTAGTCCGGCACGTAGAGCTGGCAGCCGACCCGGGCCGAGAAGAAGGCGTAGCTGTTGACCGTGGCGTACGCGGCGAACGGTGCCGCATTCCGGGCAAGGTCGAGATCGAGTTGCCCGTAGCCGCGGTACCGTCTGGGGCCGGTGAGCTTCGCAGCCGCGTCGAGGGCTCGGTTGTAGGCAGGATCCGAGAAGAAGGGCGTGTTGTCGAAGAACGTATTGAGGATATTGGCGGGATCGTTGTAGTCGCTGAACCAGCCGTTGTTCGCGATGTCAAAGGGTTCGCCGGGCGTGTTGAGCTTTGACTGAAGCGTGTTCCCGTGGAACTGCTTCACCTCGACGTCGATGCCGATCGCCCGCAGGTTGCGCTTGACTATCTGCGCTTGATCGACGCAGGGGCTGTGGGCGCAGTTGTACAGGACCGCGCGTGCGCCGCGCCCGCCGGTGAGACGCCTCGCCGCCGCCACGTCTGGATGGTCGAGGGGGTAGATGTGGGCGGCCCTGTAACCGGGAGTGCCCGGCGGAAGGTAGTGGTCGAACGGCTCACCGAGCTGTAGCGCAGCCATGGCAGACCGGTCGATCGCGAAGTTGACGGCCCTCCGCATCCTGAGGTCGGCAAACAGCGGTCGGTTGGCGTTGAGGGTTAGGAAGCTGACGCCAAGTAACGGGTTGGCGAACAGCCGCTGCCTTCCAGCCCGCGCGGCGAGGCTACCCCGGCCGTAGCGCGCCACGAGCCCCCTTATCTGGCCGCTGGTTAGGTCCACGACGTAGTCGGCCTGTCCCACCTTGACCAGAGCGAGGCCGCGCGTCTCGCTGACGCCGACGGAGTAGACGATCTGCTCGGGCCGCCGGGGCCGGGTGCCGTGGTAGTGCGGGTTGCGCTTGAGCACGATCTGCTGCTTGGGCGTGTAGGAGGCGATGTAGTAGGGGCCGGCGGAGGGAATCGTCGGCACTCCTTTGGCCGTGACCGGCGTGCCCAACGGCACCGCGCAGAAGAAGGGCATCGAGAGCCGTGCCGGCAGGTCGCCGTCCGGCCTGGTCAGCCTGATCGTGAGCGTGTCTCCCTCGGCGGTCACCCCCGCGATGTGCGCCTTCGTGCCGCGCAGGTACGCCGACTCGCCGACGACGTCGGAGAGGAAGCTCGGCTTCCCCAGGTAGCTCTGGTACACCGCCCCGAGCCCGTGCAGCTTCGGACTCAACGAACGTTCAATCGTGTACTTGAAGGTCTGCGCCGTCACGGGCTCGTTCGAGGGCGGCGAGAAGTGGAAGCCCTTGCGGATCGTGAAGGTGTAGGTCTTGCCGCCGTCCGAGATCCTCGGCAGCGAACGGGCGACCTCGGGCACGAGCTGCGAGCCCGCCGGCGCCGGCCGATCCGGGTAGTTCAGGAGCTTCGCGCAGGTCGCGTACTCGAGCTGCCACGATTCGGTGGTGTAGGCGAGCGCCGGGTCGGTGGAGTCGAAGTAATTGACGACGACGTGCACCGTCCCACCCGTTCTCTCTGCGACGGCGGCGCCGGCTTGCACCGCTACCCAGAGCGAGCCGGCCGCGAACGCGAGGCCCGCCGGGCTGCCGCCGACCCTGATCGTCTTCGTCACACGTCTGGTGCTCGGATCGATGCGGGAGACGGTGCCGTCGCCCAGGTTGGCGACCCAGATGCTTCCGGCGCCGACGGCGAGCGCGATCGGTTTCTTGCCGACCGGAATCGTGTCCGTCGCCTGGGACGTCTGCAGGTCGATGCGGGAGACCGTTCCGTCGCCGCCGTTCGCGACCCAGGCAGCCCCCTCGCCGACCGCGATCGCGCTCGGATCGTGGCCGACCGGGATGTCCACGGAGGCTAACGTCGCATCGATGCGAGTGACGCTGCCGGACTCGGCGCCGCTGTTGACGACCCAGACCTGTCCGTCGCCGAGCGCGATCGCGTTCGGGTAGCTGCCGACGTCGACGGTCTCGACGACTTTCTTGCGCGCAGGGTCGACCTTCGTGACCGTCCCACCGCCGTTCACGACCCACACTGCGTGGTTCGCAACAGCGACGGCCAGGGCCTGCTGGTCCGGCGACGAGCGCGTGACGGCGATCGCGGAGCCGAGCGTTGCGAAGCGCGGCTCGATCCGGGAGATCGACCCGAGGACGCCGTTGGCGATCCACACGCCTCCGCCTCCCGCGGCGAGACCGGCCTGTGTCGCCGCAACGGGGATGCGCCCCACCACGCTTCGCGTCCGCGGGTCGACCCGGGAGACCGTGTTGTCGTCGAGGTTGGCGACCCAGAGCGAGCCGGAGCCGTAGCTGACTGACGCCGGCCTGGCGCCGATGTTCTGCACGGCGCCGACGACCCTGTTCGAGCCCGGGTCGATCTGGGCGAGCGAGTTGGCCGCGACCTGGACTCCACCCCCCGAGCCGCCCTGGCCAAAGGCGAAGACCGGGATCGCGACCGCGGCCGCGAGCACACCGATCACCGCCGCGGCGGCGTACATCCTGCGCCGCCTGCGCCTGAGCTCGACGTCGAGCGTTCGCAGCTGCGCGAAGTCGCCCTGCAGGCCCTCGATCACGAGCTGGTAGAGGTGCTGCGGCTGCTCGAGATCCTTCAGCCGCCGCTCTCCCAGGTCGCGGATCGTCACCCCGGCCGGCAGGTCCTCCTCGACCAGCTCCTTGGTCGTCGAGGAGAGCAGCACCTGACCGCCGTGGCCGGCGGCGCCGATCCGGGCTGCGCGGTGGACGCCGATCCCGACGTAGCGCTCGCCGCCAACCTTGGGCTCGCCGGTGTGCAGGCCCATCCGCACCTTGACCTCCGCGCCCTCGGGCCAGGGATGGGCAGCCAGATCGCGCTGCGCGTCCATCGCGGCGGCCACGGCGTCGTTCGCAGTCTCGAAGGCGACGAAGAAGGAGTCGCCCTGGGTGTCGGCGACCCTACCGCCGTGGGCGGCGAATGCGGCGAGCAGGATCTCCTCGTGCGCGGTTAGGAGCTCGTCGTAGCGGTCATGACCGAGCCGATTGAGCAGCCGCGTCGAGCCCTCGATGTCCGTGAACAGGAAGGTGACGGTGCCACGATGGAGCTCAGGCGTAGACCACCTAGCGCTGGACCATTGCGCCGCCGGAAGCTTCCGTCAAGTATCCGGAAAGCGAGCTGACTCGGAGGGACCTCTACGGTCGGATGGGTCATGGCGGCTCGGCTTCATCGCCTCGCGTCAGCGGAGACCGTCTCGAGGATCAGCTCGGGGATCCAGGCGGGGCCCAGGGCGGCAGCCCCGGCTTGTAGCTCCCGATTGCGAAGAACCCGCGCCAGGCGGGGCCGATCCGGCCGGTGCCGTCGGGCCGGAGTGTCTCGCGGCGGCTCGTGGTGAAGAGGTAGGCGGTGCGGTCGGGCAAGGCCGGGTCGTACAGCTCGAGCACCCATTCGCTGCCCCTGCGGAAGTAGCCCGTGGCGAGCACCTCGCGGTTGTCCCAGACGGGACGGCCGGCGGCCGCGAGGACGGCCCCGACGGGCACGGGCGCTCCCTGGTCGAGCCTCGGGCGGAGGCGCTCCAACTCGGCGAGCGAGCGCCGCGGCAGCCCGGTCGGGCCTGCCGCCGGGAAGCTCTGCCACAGGTGGAACTGCTTGACGACTGCGGCGTTCGCAGCGCCGAGCCCCTCGACCTCCCGGCGCGAGAGGTACTCGCGCACCGACCCGAGCGCCGGCGGCGTCGTGTCGGGAGGCGCGCGCCAGCCGAGGTTGAACGTGTCGAGCGCCGCATAGACCATCCCTCCGGAGAGGCCGAACCGTGTGGCGGCGAGATCGAAGCCGCCGCCCGCGCGCCCCTTGAAGCGGTTCGGGAAGTGGAACCCGTGCGTGCGCGGGTCGAACGCCGAGGCGACCGTGACCGAGCCCGCGTCGGAGCCGCCGCCGCCGGCGTTCGCGACGAAGACCCGCGCGTTGTAGAGGTCCACGGCGATCCCGAGCGGCGCGACGCCGACGGGCACGCGCTCGACGACGGTCGCGGTGCTGCCCGACGCAGAGGGCTCGAGCACCGACAGCGTCCCCCTGGGTGTCCCCGCCGCGCCCGCCGAGACCGCGTAGCCGCGGCCTGTCTGGGTATTGACCGCAACCGCAGCAGGCGCGCCACCGACCACCACCGTGCCGGCGACCATGTTCTTGTCGGGGTAGATCACCGTGACGCCGCGGCCTCCGGCGACCCAGGCCCGCGTGGCGCCCGCGCGCGGGTCGATCGCGACCGCGACCGCGCCGTCGGCTACCGGGTAGTAGTTGACCAGCGTGGCCGACTTCGGGTTCACGACGTAGACGACCTGCGTCCCGGCATCGGCGACCCACGCCTCGCCCGTCGTCGTGTCGGCCGCAACGCCGCGAGGGTCGGTGCCGACCTGGCGCGACGCGAGCTTGGCGCCGGTCGTCTCGTCGAGCGCCGTGAAGAGCCCCGCCCCGCCCTGGGCGCTCGTGACGTAGACCCGGCGCGCGACGGGATCGACCGCGAGCCCCCGCGGGTTCGGCGGGACCGGCCAGCGGGCGACGAGCGCGCGCGTCGCCTCGTCCCAGACGAGCACCTGGCCGAGCGCGGCGTCGAGGTCGTACAGGCGGCCGGCGGCCGGGTCGACGGCGAGCGCGACCCCCTTGCCCCCGGGTGGGCGCGCGATCGTGGCGAGCACCGCACGGGTGGAGCCGTCGAGGACGCCGATCGTGTTCGAGCCTGCGCTCGTGACGTAGACGCGGTCGCGCACCGAGTCGGCGGCGACCGCGGAGGGCCCGACTCCGACGACGATCGAGGTGACCTGCGAACGACCGGCGCGCGCGACTCCCGTTACGAGGGCGACCGCGAGCAGGCAGACGAGGACGACGCTTCGCATGGCCCCTCGTGTTGACGCGTCCGGGCCGGGACGGTTAGTACGGCTCGTCGCCGTCGTCCGCCGGGCCGACCCCGGCCACGACCGACTCCTGCGAGCGCTCCGACAGCCGCTCGCGGCCGCGCTTCACCGCGCCGAGGAACTTGTCGAGGTTGACCTCGAGCGTCGAGAGAATGCCGTCGGCCCAGTCCTCCATCTCGAGGCGCGTCTCCCGCGCCTGGCGGCGAGCGTCGTCGACGATGTCCTGCGCCTGGCGCTCGGCGAGCTTGACGATCTCGGTCTGCGACGCCTCGCGCACGGCCTGCTCGCGGGCCTCCTGCAGGATGCGATCGCACTCCCGCTTCGCCTCGGCGAGCATCTCCTGGCGCTCCTTGACGATCCAGCGCGCCTGCTTGATCTCCTCCGGGATCGTCGCGCGCATCTGGTCGAGGATGTCGTAGATCTCCTCGCGGTCGATGCGCACCTGGTCGGTCAGCGGCACGGCCTTCGCGTTGTGCACGAGGTCGTCGAGCTTGTCGATCAGTACGAGGACGTCCATAAGGTCTCCTGATTCTACTCCTGGGGACTGAGCGGGGCGCCGGGTCGGCCGTCCGGGAACATCTCCTCGAAGCGGCGCGCAACCGCCTCGGGGACGTACTCGTCAACCTTTCCGCCGAACGCGGCGATCTCCTTCACGCCGCTCGACGAGACGAAGCTGTACTTCGGGCTGGACATCACGTAGAGCGTCTCGACGTCGGGCGCCAGCGCCCGGTTCAGATGGTTCATCTGGTACTCCCACTCGAAGTCGGAGGTCACCCGCAGCCCCTTGACCATGGTGTTCGCGCCCCACCGGCGGGCGAAGTCGACGACGAGCTCGGAGAAGATCTCGACCTCGACGTTCTCGATTCCCGTCAGCGCGTCCTCGAGGAACGCGACCCGCTCCTCGACGCTGAACATCGTCTTCTTGTGATGGGGCTCCCGGACGACGCCGACGACGACGCGGTCGAAGATCGCCGCGGTGCGCGAGATCACGTCGACGTGCCCCAGCGTGACCGGGTCGTACGACCCCGGGCAGATCGCCGTGATCACTGGTGCTCGAAGAGGGTCAGCCGCGCGGAGCCGTAGCGGCGGCTCGTGCGGACGGCGAGGCCCTCGAGCTCCGGTTCGTCGCGCGCGTCCGACTCGAGCACGAGCACGCCGTCGGGCGCGAGCACGGCGGCGAGGTGGCGCTGGAGTCGGGGCATGAGGTCGGCGAGCATCCGGTAGGGCGGGTCGACGAGCACCAGATCGTACCGCCTGCCCGCCGCCGCCTCCCCGGCGAGCGCCCGGACGACGTCGCTGCGCGAGACGGCGGCCCTGAGGCCGAGCTTGTCGAGATTGGCCTCGATCGCGCGCACCGCATCACGGTCGGACTCGACGAACACCGCCCGCTCGGCGCCGCGCGAGAGCGCCTCGAGCCCCATCGCGCCCGAACCGGCGAAGAGGTCGAGCACGCTGGCTCCGTCCACGGGCCCGATCAGGTTGAAGGCCGCCTCGCGCACGCGGTCGCCCGTCGGGCGCGTGTCGCGCCCCTTCGGCGCGACGAGGCGGTGGCCCTTGCGGGAGCCGGCGATGATCCGCATGCGATCAGGCTACGCGGTCGGCGGCGCGTCGCCGAACACCCGCTCCACCTCGTCGTTCAGCGGGCCCTCGTGGCCGACGAGACCTGCCGCCGCCTCCCGGGCCCGCTCGAGCAGCGCGCGGTCGGTGCGCAGGCGCGCGAAGCGGAAGTCGGACAGGCCGGCCTGGCGCGTGCCGAGCAGCTGGCCCGAGCCGCGCAGGTCGAGGTCGACCTCGGCGAGCTCGAAGCCGTCGGTCGTGGAGACGAGCGCATCGAGCCGCCGCACCGCGGTCTCGGTCAGCTCCTCCTTCGGGCGCGAGACGAGCAGGCAGTACGACTGGTCGGCTCCGCGTCCCACACGGCCGCGGAGCTGGTGGAGCTGGGCGAGGCCGAAGCGGTCGGCCTCCTGCACGATCATCACGGTCGCGTTCGGGACGTCGACGCCGACCTCGATCACGGTCGTCGCCACTAGCACGTCCAGCTCGTGCGCCTTGAACTGCGCCATCAGCTCACGCCGGTCGCGCGTCTTCAGGCGCCCGTGGAGGCAGCCGACGCGGTAGCCGCGGAGCTCGGCGCGGCGGAGCCGCTCGGCCTCGTCCTCGGCCGCGCGAGCGAGCGAGGTCTCGGAGGCCTCGATCAGCGGGCAGACGACGTAGGCCTGGCGGCCCTCGTCGAGCAGCCGCTGCAGGCGCGTGTAGGCCTCGGAGGCGCGCTCCTCGGGGATCCAGCGGGTGACCACGGGCCTGCGGCTCGCCGGCGGCTTCGCGATCTCGCTGACCTGGAGGTCGCCGTAGACGGTCAGCGCCAGCGTGCGCGGGATCGGCGTCGCCGTCATGTGCAGCACGTGCGGGGCGCGGCCCTCCGAGAGCGCGCGGCGCTGCTCGACGCCGAAGCGGTGCTGCTCGTCGACGACCGCGACGGCGAGGTCGGCGAAGTCCACGTCGCGCTGGATCAGCGCATGGGTGCCGACCGCGATCGCCGCCTCGCCCGTGGCGAGCCGCGCGCGGGCGGCGGCGTGCTCCTTCGCGGGCAGCGAGCTGGTGAGCAGGACGACGGGAACGCCGAGCTCGGCGCAGAGCGGCTCGAGCGTCAGGAGGTGCTGCTCGGCGAGCGTCTCGGTCGGCGCCATCAGCGCGCCCTGGCGGCCGCGCTCGACCGCGCGGAGGAGGGCGTAGAGCGCCACGGCCGTCTTGCCCGAGCCGACGTCGCCCTGGAGGAGCCGCTGCATCGGCACGCTGCGCGCGAGGTCGGCGTCGAGCTCGGCGATCGCCCGCTCCTGGTGCTCGGTGAGCGTGAAGGGGAGCGCGCTCCGGTAGCGGGCGATCAGCTCGCCGGGCTCTCCGAGCGCCGGTGCGATCGTCGCCTCGCGCTCGGCCGCGCGCTGCGCGAGCCCGACCTGGAGCACGAGCAGCTCGTCGAACGCGAGCCTGCGCCGCCCGATCTCCGCCTCGGCGAGCGAGCGCGGCCGGTGGAGGACGTGGAGCGCGTCGGCGCGCAGGGGGAGCCCCTCGCGCTCCTTCAGCGCCGCGGGCAACGGGTCGGGGAGGGCTCCCGCGAGCGGCAGCGCCGCCTCGATGAGCTCGCGCAGCTTCTTCGGCGCCACGTCCTCGCTCGCCGGGTAGACGGGGGCGAAGTCGGCGGTCGCGTGGGTCTCGTCGCCGAGGTCGTAGCTCTTGACCGTGAAGCCGTAGCGGCCCGGCTGCCCGCGCAGCCGGACGTGGGTGCCGGGCTGGAGCCGCTCGAGGAGCCAGACCTGGTTGAACCAGGACGCCTTGATCGAGCCCGTCCCGTCGGAGACGACCGCCTCGACGATCGTGAGCCCGCGACGGGGCCTGCGCACGCTCGCCGAGCGGACCGTCCCCTCGATCGCCACCTCGTCGTCGCCGAAGAGCTCGGAGATCCGCCTGCGCTCGACCGGCTGCTCGTAGCGGAACGGCCGGTGCGACAGCAGGTCGCCGACGCTCGCGAGCCCGAGCTTCTGCAGCCGCCGGCAGATCGTGGGCCCGACCCCGGGGAGCGCGTCGAGTCCCTGCTCGAGCAGCTCGGGCCGCGGCCGGGCACGCGGCGGCGGCCAGGACGCAGGTTGGTCCAGGCTACCGAACCCCGTCGGCAGGCGGGTCGCTGTCATGGTTCCGGCCAGGTCGGGCGGAGTATAGGAAGACGGTCCGGACGGACCCTCACGGCACCGGGCGCAGCCGCAGCACGACGTCCAGCCCGCCGCCGGGGGCGTCCCGCAGCTCGACCGAGCCGCCGTCGAGCTCGACGAGGCGCTTCACGATCGGCAGGCCGAGCCCCGAGCCGCTCCCCTTCGACCAGAAACGGTCGAAGGCCCGCGCCCGCTCCTCCGCGCTCATCCCGGGGCCGCTGTCCTCCACGTGCAGCGCCAGGGGGCCGCCCGAGACGCTCACCGCCGAGCCGCGTGGCGCGACCGCGAGCGCGTTCGCGAGCAGGTTGTCGAGCGCCTGGCCGAGCCGATCGGGGCCGACGAGCGCCGCTCCTTCCACGTGGGCCTCGAGCCGGACGCCGCGCTCCCCGGCGAGCGGCTCGAACGCGTCCATGCGCTCGGCGACCGCCGCGGCGAGCTCGACGGGCTCGGCGGGCGCGGCCTCGGCGCGGGCGAGCGCGAGCAGCGCATCCACCAGCCGGGAGAGCCGCTCGACCTCCGGCAGCGCGCCTGCGACGTCGCCGTTCTCGAGCCGCAGCCGCAGCGCGGTGAGCGGCGTGCGCAGCTGGTGCGAGGCATCGGCGATGAAGACCTCCTGTGCGCCGACGAGCTCCTCGAGCCGTGCCACCATCTCGTTGAAGGAGACGGCGAGCGAGCGCACCTCTGGCGGCCCCTCCTCGGGCGCGCGCACCGACAGGTCGCCGGCGCCGGCCTCCCCCGCCGCCTGCTCGAGCGAGCGCAGCGGACGCGTGACCGAGCGCGAGAGCAGGACTCCGACGAGCGCCGCGAGCACGAGCACGAGCCCGGCGATCGCGGCGAGCATCAGCCAGTAGCGCGTCACCCGCCCGTCGACGGCCGACGTCGGATAGGTGATGCGCACGGCGCCGTGGACGACGCCGCCCGAGGCGACCGGCTCGGCGACATACAGGAGGTTCGTGTGCAGCGTGCTCGAGTAGCGGACGCCCGTCGCGACGCGGCCCCGGAGCGCGGCGGCGATCTCCGGCCTGGTGGCGAAGTCCCGCGGCACCCGCGCGCCCGAGTCCACCACCGAGACGCCCTGCGCATCGGCGATCACGACGCGCCCGCCGGTGTCGCGCTGGTAGCGGTCGGCGATCGCCTGCAGCGGAGCGAGGCTCCCCTGCCCCTGCAGCGCGTCCTCCGAGAGCGAGGCGATCGCGACCGTGTCCCGCTCGACCTTCCCCGTCAGGTCCGAGCGCTCGTTGCGGCCGTAGGCGATCCCGAGCGGCACCTCGAGCACGAGCAGCACGAGCACCGCGAGCCCGAGATAGGAGAGGAGGAGCCGGCGGCTCACGGCCCCGGCCGCAGGCGGAAGCCGACCCCGCGCACGGTCTCGATCCAGCCGGGGTCGCCGAGCTTGCGGCGCAGCGAGCCGACGTGGACGTCGATCGTCTTCGTCTGCCCGTACCAGGTCGTCTCCCAGACCCGCTGGAGCAGCTGCTGCCGTGTGACGACGGCGCCCGGCTCGGCGGCCAGCACGGCGAGCAGGTCGAACTCCTTCGCGGTCAGGGGCAGCTCCTGGCCGTCGAGGCGCGCGCGGCGGGCGCGGACGTCCACCTCGAGCGCGCCGACGCGTAGCGGCCCCGGCGCGGGCGCGGGCTGCGACCGCCTCGTCACCGCGTGGATCCGCGCGATCAGCTCCCGGAGGCCGAACGGCTTGACGACGTAGTCGTCGGCGCCGAGCTCGAGCCCGATCACGCGGTCGACCTCCTCCCCGCGCGCGGTGACCATGATGATCGGCACGGCGGAGCGCTCCCGCAGCTCCCGGCAGACCGCGTAGCCGTCGGTGTCGGGCAGGCGCAGGTCGAGCAGGACGACGTCGGCCGGCCCCGCGGCGAGCGCCTCGGCGCCGGTCGCGGCGCGCTCCACGGTGAAGCCCTCCCGGCGCAGGCCCTCCGCCAGCGGCTCGGCGATCGAGTCCTCGTCCTCGACGATCAGGATCCTCATGCCCGAATCCTTGCGGAAAGCGCGGCCGCGGGTATCGGAACTTTCCCGAACCCTTACCGAAGCGGGGAGAAGCCTTACCCCGCGCTTGCCCACCGCTTGAGCAGGCCGCCCTACGGTCGGGGAAGTCGAATCTGGAGGTACGGAAATGAAACGGATCCACGCCCTGCTGATCGCCCTGCTGATCGGCGTCGCGGCGCTAGCCGGCACCTATGCGGCGACGCGGACGGCGCACCTCGGGGCCGCCGCACAGCAGCAGAGCGCCGCGGTGATCAAGCAGCGCGAGCGCCAGCTCGCTCGCGGCGAGGCCGCGCTGCGCAAGGCGCTCGCCCAGTCACCCGCTCCCGCTCCCGCTCCCGCGGCCGCCCGCTCCGCCGCAGCCACCGGCGCCCAGCGCGTCGTCTACGTCCGCCCCGCGCCGATCGTGATCCACAAGCGCCGCGCCGGCGGCGAGTACGAGGCCGAGGGCCGGGACGGAGGCGGCAATGACTAACCACGCCGGCCGCCTCTACGCGACGGCGATCGCGGTGCTCGTCCTCTTCCTGACCTGGGCCGTGGTCGCCGCGAATCCCTGGGCGGCGCCCAGGGCGTCCGCACAGGTGCAGCTGATCTCGCTGCGGGAGCAGGCGCTCAGGCGCGAGCAGGCGCTCGTCAACACGATCCTGCGCCAGCGTGCGGCCGCCGCGAAGCAGTCGCAGCAGATCTCCGCGCAGGTACCGGCGCCGGCACCGGCGTCCTCCGGCGGCGGCGTGCGCATCGTGACCCTGCCGCCCCTGACGATCACGAAGACGTCGTGATCGAGCGCCACGAGTTCCACGCGATGGGGACGACCGTCGAGTGCCTGCTCGACGGCGAGCCGGGTGCGGGGTTCGAGCACGTCGAGGCCGAGTTCGGGCGGCTCGAGGCGCTCCTCTCCCGCTTCCGGCCCGACTCGGAGCTGTCGCGGCTGAACGCCGACGGTGCGCTCGAGGCCGGCCCCGAGCTGCTCCGCGTCACCCGCCTGGCGCTCGAGGCCCGCGAGCGGAGCGGCGGCCTGTTCGACCCGACCGTCCACGACGCCGTCGTCGCGGCCGGCTACGACCGCTCCTTCGAGCTCGTCCCCTCGGACGGCCCGTCGGCGGCGGCCGGAGCCCGCTGCGGCGGCGGCATCCGCATCGAGGGCGACCGGATCGAGCTCGAGCCCGGCACCCGCCTCGACCTCGGCGGGATCGCCAAGGGCTACACCGTCGACCGCGCCGTCGAGCTGCTCGCGGTGCACGGCCCCTGCCTCGTCAACGCCGGCGGCGACCTCGCCGTCCGCGGCGGCTCCTGGCCGGTCGGCGTGGACGGCTCGGTCACGCTCGAGCTGACGCGCGGCGCGATCGCCACCTCCGGCCGCGACCGGCGCCGGTGGCGCCGCGGCGGCGAGGAGCTCCACCACCTGATCGACCCCGCCACCGGCCGCCCCGCGGAGAACGGCCTGCTGCGGGTGACCGTGGTCGCCGACTCGGCGGCCGAGGCCGAGGTGCAGGCGAAGATCGCCTTCCTCGGCGGCGAGGTCGACGTCCCGCGAGTGCTCGTGACCGCGGACGGCCGCACGACTCTCGCGGGAGGGCTGGAATGACCCACGATCCGACCTTCTGGCTGCTCGCGCGCTCGGCCGGGCTCACGGCCTACGTCCTGCTGACGCTGTCGGTGCTCGCGGGGCTCGTGCTCAAGTCGCGGCCCTTCCGCGGGCTGAAGCCGGCCGTCGTGACCGACACACACCGCACGCTCGCCCTGCTCGGGCTCGGCGCGCTCGCCCTCCACGGGACGGCGCTCGTCCTCGACCAGACGGTGCGGATGCCGGTCTGGGCGCTCGTCGTCCCGTTCACGTCCACCTACCGCCCGCTCGCGACCTCGATCGGCGTCCTCGCCGCCGAGCTGATGATCCTCGTCTACGCCTCCTTCTCGGTGCGCAAGCGGATCGGCCCGAAGAACTGGCGCCGCCTGCACTGGGCGACCTACGCGATCTTCGCCGGCGCCACCGTCCACGGGCTGATGGCCGGCACGGACACCCAGCGCCCGTGGGCCTTCGCCCTCTACCTGGGCGCGGTCGCCTCGGTCGCCGCGGCCACCGCGTACCGGGCGCTCGCCAAGCCCGTCTCCAACCGTCCCGTCCCGAAAGGAGCAACACCATGACCTACCGCATCGTGATCGACCGCTCCCTCTGCAGCGGCTTCGGCAGCTGCGCCGAGCTGGCGCCCGAGCTCTTCAAGCTCGAGGGCGGCATCGCCGAGCTGCGCGTCGGTGAGAGCGACGACGAGGCCGTGTTCGACGCGGCCGACTCGTGTCCGATGGGCGCGATCTCCGTCGAGCTCGTGGAAGCGGCCTGAGATGGAGACCATCCTGATCGCGGGCGCCGGCCTGGCCGGCGCCCGCTGCGCCGAGACGCTTCGTGCACAGGGCTTCGCCGGGCGCATCCTCCTCGCCGGCGACGAGCCGTACCCACCCTACGAACGGCCCGCGCTCTCGAAGGAGCTGCTCGGCGGCACGCGCGAGGACGTGGCCCTGCGGCCCTGGTCGTTCTGGGCCGAGCAGGGGATCGAGCTGCGCCTCTCGACCCGCGTCGAGGCGGTCGACCTGCACGGCCGCACCGCGCTCGTCGGCGGCGAGGAGGTGGCCTGGGACGCCTTCGTGCTCGCCACCGGCGCCCGCCTGCGCCGCCCGCAGGGGCTGCGCACGCTCGCAGACGCGCTTGCGCTGCGCGAGCGGCTCGGCCCGGGTGTGCGGCTCGCGATCGCGGGCGGCGGCTTCGTCGGCACCGAGGTCGCCTCGACCGCGCTGAAGCTGGGCGTCGAGGTGACGCTCGTCGAGGCGGCCGACACGCCGTTCGAGGCGATCCTCGGACGGGAGGTCGGCGAGGCGCTCGCCGCCCGCTACCGCGCGCACGGGCTCGACCTGCGCACCGGCACGACCGAGCTTCCCGAGCACGACGTCGTCCTCTACGCGATCGGCGTCGAGCCGGTGCGGGAGCTCGTGCCCTGGCTCGGCGCCGACGCATGCGGCCGCACTGTCCACCCTGGCGTCTACGCCTGCGGCGACGTCACCGGCACGGGCCACTGGACGGCCGCCGCCGGGCAGGCCGCCGCGGTCGCCCGCGCCATCCTCGGCGAGGAACGGCCTTACAGCGAGCCACCCTACGTCTGGTCGGACCAGTTCGGCCTGCGCCTCCAGCTCGTCGGCGAGCCACGCGCCGCGGTGCGCGTCGAGCTCGAGGGCGGCGACGACTCGTTCCGCGCCCGCTACCTCGACGGTGAGGGGCGCCTGCGTGCGGCGCTCCTCGCCAACCGCCCGCGGGAGGTCGCGGAGCTGCGCCGTGAGCTAGCGGCCTGGCCGGTAACGTCGCCCGGTTCCCGGCCTGCGAGCACCAAGCCAGAGTCCGTCATGGCCCGCAGGCAAGGCCGGTTGGCCTTGTCAAGGGCTAGGGCGGGCTCCGGCGCAGCGTGATCGCGGGTCGGGGGCCCGGTGAACGTTGCCGGTCAGACCGCTAGCGTTGGCGGCATGAGAGTCGCGCTCGCAGCCGTGCTCGTGCTCGCAGTCGCCGCGCTGGCGATCGGCGCGAACTACGCGCTGCTCGGCTTCGCGACCCACCGGAGCGATCCGGTCGGGAAGCTGAGCCCGGTCGCGCAGCTCACGCCCGGCAAGGGCCCGACCGTCCCGCCCGCCCCGGCGACCACGGTGGGCGAGGGCCAGGACGACTAGCCGCTCAGCGGTCCGTGAACCAGAA
>Ga0315273_10002856_pt1 | contig 20599 bp, 18 predicted proteins | sample YL17G02_0_MG_FD_205753 | JGI IMG/M metagenome (GOLD analysis project Ga0315273, IMG submission 205753) | Sediment microbial communities from Yellowstone Lake, YNP, Wyoming, USA - YL17G02_0 | ecosystem: Environmental > Aquatic > Freshwater > Lake > Sediment | place: USA: Wyoming | collected... | reverse complement strand
GGACCGCCCCCACAACCCAGAGCGCGCGCATGGCGTTGCCTCCACAGTACCGAAAGTATAGACGTGCGTTGGTGCGGCGGCAAGCGATTTCGCCGGCGTGCCCGCGAGTCCATCGTTTAGCCGCGGTCGGCACGGCCGCGATTAATGTTCGTCGCCGTACCGGCGACGGCTAAACGCTGGCGACGGCTAAACGCTGGCGACGGCATGCGATGCCATGGCCCCGGGCGCGCTTCTTATCGGAAATGCTTTGCAATCGCCCCCGGCAGTTGTAGCATTGAGGTGGTTTCCTCATGCTGCGCGAGGAGGAGGGCGAGCGGTGTTGGAACTTCTCAGCGAAATCTACTGGGGCGCGGCCCTCTTCTTCACCGCCATTTTCGTCTGGCAACTGCTGGCCACACTGTTCGGGCACGTGGGGGCGGCCGACCAGGCCGACGTCTCCGGGGCCGCCGACGCCACGGGCGCCCACGACGCCGTCGGCGCCCACGACGCGGCGGGCGGCCACGGCGCCCAGGAGGCGAACATCCATGCCGCCGACTCGGTCGCCAGCTTCAAGCTCCTGTCGATCCGCTCGGTGGTTGCGTTCGGCGTCCTCTTCGGCTGGGCGGGCGTCCTGTACCAGCGGGCCAAGACCCCCCAGAACTGGACCATGCTCTACAGCATCCTCTGGGGCCTCGTGGGCATGCTGATCGTCGCGAGCATCTTCTATTTCCTGCGGCGGATGACCGAAACCGGCACACCCCGCATCGAGACCAGTGTGGGCCAGCGCAGCACCGTTTACATGGACATCCCCGCGGGCGGGACAGGCAAAGTCCGGACCGTGGTCAGCAACACCGTCAGCTTCGTCAGTGCGCGAACGGCCTCCGGCGAAGCCCTGGCCGCCGGCACGCCGGTCGTGGTCAAGCGGGTCCTCGACTCCTCCACCGTCGAGGTCGACAAGGTCCAACAGTAAGGGGGCAATCATGATCCTGTCTGCGATTCCAACGACGTCGTACGGCACGAACGACGGGGCCAGCGTCGCCACGATGTTTCTGGTCCTGCTGGCGGCGCTCGTGGCCGTCGTCGTGCTCGTGTCCCTGGTCCGCCTGTACAAGCGGTGCCCGTCGAACAAGATCCTCGTGATCTACGGCAAGACGGGCCGCGGGGCCGCCAAGTGCGTCCACGGCGGGGCCGCCATGGTCTGGCCGGTGGTCCAGGCATGCCAGTACCTCGACTTGGAGCCGTTCGTCGTGCCGGTGGACCTGAAGGCCGCCCTCTCGCAGGAGAACATCCGCGTGGCGGTGCCGACGACCGTGACGACGGCCATCTCGAACGAGCCGGGGATCATGGAGAACGCGGCCATCCGCCTCCTGGGCCTGACGCGCCAGCAGATCGCCAGCCAGGCCCAGGACATCATCATCGGCCAGATGCGTGCCGTCATCGCCACGATGAAGATCGAGGAGATCAACCGCGACCGCCAGGCGTTCATGAAGAAGGTGAACGAGGCCGTGTCGGTGGAACTCGAGAAGATCGGCCTGACGGTCATCAACGTGAACATCAAGGACATTGAGGACGAGTCGGGGTACATCCAGGCGATCGGCCGGCGGGCCGCCTCCGAGGCCATCAACCAGGCCGACATCGACGTGGCCGAGCAGGAACGCCGCGGCAAGACGGGCGTGGCCGAGCGGAGCCGCGACCAGCAGGGCGCCGTGGCCGCCGCCAACGCCGAGGCCAACATTCGCGTGTCCTCGGCCGACCGCGACCGCCGGGCCCAGGTGGCCGGACTCGACGCCGAGGCCGTCAAGGCCGAGACCGAGGCCAACGCCAAGAAGGCCGCCTACCGCGCGGGGCAGAAGGTGGCCGAGGAAGAGGCCCGGTCCAAGGGCTCGTCGGCCGCCATGCAGGCCGACGGCGCCATCCGCGTCGCCGAGCAGCAGGCCCAGCGCGAGGCCGAAGAGGCCCGCGCCCTGCGCGAGCAGTCGCGCCTCAAGGCCGACGTCCTCGTCCCGGCCGAGACCAGCCGCAACCAGGTCGTCATCCAGTCGGACGCCGAGAAACAGATGAAGGTCCTCATTGCCCAGGGCGAGGCCAACGCCATCCTCGTCAAGATGAAGGCCGAGGCCGAGGGCACCCTGGCCGTCCTCGCAGCCAAGGCGAAGGGCTACGGCGAACTGATCATGGCCTCCGCCAAGGACCCGCAGGCCGCCACCACCCTCCTGATGATCGAGCGCCTCGTCGACGTCGCCCGCATCCAGGCCGAGGCCATCAAGAACCTGCCCCTGGAGAAGGTCATCGTGTGGGACGGCGGCGGGAAGGAGGGCGGCCTCGGGGACCTCGGCAAGCGCCTCCTGGGCGTGCTGCCGCCGATGCACCAACTGGCCCAGATGGTGGGGCTGGACCTGCCGGACTTCCTCGGCTCGATCAAGGGCAAGGGGAAGGGCGAGGCGACGCACGCGGGCGAAGGCGGCCCGCCGCCGGCGTAGTACGACAGCGCCACTTCGCGCGGCGGGTCTCCCGATCCGCCGCGCAAACGCGTTGTCTCCCCGCCCGGCGGAGATAGCCGCGCGGTGGGTCAGGAGACCCGTATGCGCTTAGCGTTGTCATTCCGAGCGAGCGCAGCGAGTCGAGGAATCTCGCTGTGGTCGATGCCGTTCGGACATTCGCACGGCGAGACCCCTCGACTCGGTCGCCGCGGCGACCTCGCTCGGGGTGACAGCATGACGGGAACACGCTAAACAAGTGCGGAGCCCCGCCGCGCGGATTGCCGAATATGGTCGATCAACATCCCATCGAGAACCGCCCTGCCGAACCGGTCGCCCTGACCGGCGTCGAAGACCGTCCGATGTCGGGCGGCCCGGTGCCGGGCGGGCTCGAACAGGAATTCACCGAGCAAGCACAGGTCATCGCCCCCTCGCTCCTTCTGCCGGGCGAGATCATCGTCTTCCAGCTCAAGCCCTCGCACTGGTACATGGTGTTCGAGAGCCTGTGGATTGCCGCCATCGGACTGATCCTCGCGCTGATGGGCCTGAGCATCCACGAGTTGCCCCCGAGCATCCGGAGCTGGGCCATCCTGGTCGGCATCTCGGTGATCGGCCTGCGGGTGACCGTGGCTTATCTCCAGTGGCTCGGCCGGACGTACGTCCTGACGGACCGGCGGCTCCTGATGCAGTACGGCGTGCTGAGCGCCGAGGTGGAGTGCATGGGCCTGGAGGAGATCCAGAACACGTTCGTGGCCCAGGCCGCGGCCCAGAGGCTTCTGCGGATCGGCAGCATCTTCTTCCGGTGCCACCATGAGGCCCATCGCAGGTCGATGGTATGGGGACACATCCGCGAGCCGAAGGAAATCCACGGCCGCATCGTGCTCCAGATCGACCGCTGGAAGCGGACGCTGGAGATGATGAAAAGACAGTGACAAAGTGACGGAGTGACAAAGTGGCAAAGTGGCAAAGTGACGAAGTGACGGAGTAACGACGGCGCCCTCCGCTTTTTCTTCCACTCCGTCACTCCGTCACTCCGTCACTACGTCACTTCGTAGAGAATACAACCACCACCTCGCCTTGGGCGACTTGCCGCGCCGGGGCTGGCGGTCGAAGTAGAGGGTCATCGTCTCACCGCTCGTGGTGCGGACGGTGAACCAGTGCTTGCGGACGTACATCTCGCCGCCGCCGCTCGTGCAGGGCCCGAGCGAACGGCGGGTCGCGAGGACCGCCTCGACCTCGATCGTGCGGCCGCGCCAGACGAACCGCGTCGGCAGACCGGGCCCGCCGCGCGCCATCGTCCGCACGTCGGCCGTCTCGCGCACCGGGGTAATGGGCTCGCCGATGAATTGTTCGGCGGGCCCCTGCTCTTTCTTCATGCGGTCAGCATACCCGCACCCGGGCGCCCGTCACAAGGAGGAAGGTCATTTAGCCGCCCTGCTTGCAGGGCGCGTGTTGGCACTTGGGCGAAATGAACAAGACGCGGCGGGTCAGGCGACGCGCTTGCTGAGGTGCGCTTGCTGCCCGTTGACCGCCGCGGGCGGGGCGGATAGAGTACGAGACTACGTCCACCTGGAACGCACGGGAGGGCCCCTGCATGGCCGTCGAACTGGCCTACGCCATGATTACGCCGTACAGCCTCCACAAGAGCCGGACGGGAGGCATCATCGGCAGGCTGCTGAGCCTGTCGCAGTTGGACTTCGTGGGCGTCCACATGTATGCGCCGAGCGGCGCCTGGGTGGACCAGTACCTGGACCTCCTGCGCCGGAGCGACTACGGGAACCCCGTCCGCGAGGCCTTCATCCAGTACGTCGACGAGAACCTGCGCCAGGACAACCCGCTGGGCCTGTCGAACCGCTGCCTGATGCTCCTGTTTCGCGGCGAGAACGCCTTCAACCACCTCATGAACGACGTGGTCGGCCAGGCCAGCCCCAAGGTCCGCGGCGACACCGTGCGGGGGACGTACGGCGACTTCCAGAACTGGTCGGACGGGCGCATGAAGTACTTCGAGCCGGCGGTCATCTGCGGGCCGGACCCGGCCACGGTGCGCGAGGAACTGGAGTTCTTCGCCCGGACGGCCGGCACCGACGGCGGCGTCGTCGAAGACTCCATCCATCTGCCGCCCGACGCCCGGAACGTCCAGACGGAACTGGTGATCCTGAAGCCGGAGAACTTCGAGCGGCGCAGCCGCCGTCCCGGCAACATCATCGACGTCTTCTCGCGGACGGGCCTCTACATCGTGGGGGCGAAGCTCCTGTCGATGTCGACCGCCCAGGGCGAGGCCTTCTACGGGCCGCTCCTCGACGTCTTCCGCGAGAAGCTCCAGGGGGCCATCGAGGCGACGCTGCGGCAGAAGCTCAAGGGGGCGTTCGACTTCGACCTGCCCGACGAGTTCTTCGCCACGGCCCGGCAGATGCTCGCCGACCGGAACGCCCGGACCGAGTTCGCCCGCATCGTCCAGTACATGACCGCCGTGGACCCGCGCAAGGTGAAGGACGGGCCGGAGCGCCACCGGCCCGGACCGGTGCGGTGCCTGGCCCTGCTCTACCGCGGCGAAGACGCCATCGAAAAGATCCGCCGCTGGCAGGGCGCCACCAACCCCGAGAAGGCCGAGGCGGGCACGGTGCGCAGCGACTTCGGGCGCGACCTCATGCGCAACGCCGCCCACGCCTCCGACTCGCCCGAAAACGCCCGCCGCGAACGCGAGATCATCGGCATGTGGGAGGCGGATCCGAACCCGGAGTTCAGGCAGGTGGTTGAGGAGTTCCTGGGAAACAAATGACAGATTCCCGATAATCCTGGTCATCCATACAAGGGAATACAGCCGCGATCACCACGGGTTGACAAGCAACCCGTGGCACATGACGGCGAACACCACGCCGATACGGAGAGCAAAGACCCGAATGAGCGAGCCACCCCTCAAGACGATTGTCGAAGCCATCCTGTTTGCCAGCGACGAGCCCGTGCCGGTGGACCGCGTGGCCGATGCGGCGGGCGACGAGGTCTCCGTCGACATGGTCCGCGATGCGGTCCGCCAACTGATGGAGGAATACGATGCCGGCGGGCGGGCGTTTACGATCGAGGAGATCGCCGGCGGGCTCCAGCTCTTCACGCGGCCCGAGTACAACAAGTATCTCAAGAAACTCCTGCGGGCCCGCAACGAGGCGCGCTTCACGCAGGCGGCCCTCGAGACGCTGGCCATCATCGCGTACAAGCAGCCGGCCTCGCGGGCCGAGATCGAGGACATCCGCGGCGTGGCCTGCGGCGACATGATCCGCACGCTGATGGAAAAGGGCCTCGTGCGGGTCACCGGCCGTAGCGAGCATCTTGGCCGGGCCCTGCTCTACGGAACGACCAAGAAGTTCCTCCAGGTCTTCGGCCTGGCGAGCGTCAAGGACCTGCCCGAGTCCAAACAACTCGTGGAGCCATGAACAACCGCGCGTTTGGCCGCGACATCGTTTAGCCGCGGCCGGTACGGCCGCGGTTATCGATCGTCGCCGTACCGGCGACGGCTAGACTACGGCGATGACTGAGCGTCCGGCCTGGCGCCCTCACATCACGGCCTTCTTGCAGTGCAGGAACAGCAGGACGTACGAGAGGATCCACAGGTACGTCGCGATGCGTGCCGCGAGGTCCATCCTCATGCCCGTCCGCCGGTAGTGCATCCAGCAGGCCACCAGATTGGCGAAGGAGAGCGGGGCCACCACGTACTTCAGCCACGGCCCGAAGACGTAGTCGTGGAGCCACTCGGGATTCGCAAGGCCGTAGACGAAGAAGATGGCGTGGACCGCGATGCCGACGAGCGGCACGACCAGGATGAGGGCGGCCGTTCGGCGCGCGGGCGTCGACGGCTCGTTGGCTTGAGCCTGCGGCTCAGGCTGGCTCGGCGGCTGGCTCACTTGGCGTCTCCTGCCGCCGGAGCAGGCGTGGGGGTCGCGGGCGCAGGGGCCGGTGCGGCGGGGCCGGGCGCGGGCGTCGCGGGGGCTGGAGCGGGCTCCTTGGGAGCCGGCTCCGTGGACTCTCCTTCCTTCGGCGGGGGCGCCGGTTCCGGCGGCTTCGCCGCCTTGGGGTTGCGCATCTTGTTCAGGATGTCGTTCCACTTCTCGCCCTGGGCCTTCTTATACGCGTCCCACTCGGCGTCGGTCTTCGTAACCACCTGGTGGTTCAGCAGGAGGACCCGGACGAGGCCGTCGTCGTGCCCTTTGTTGGGCGGCGCGACGGGGCCGTCACACACCACCATCATATCCTTGGGCCAAACGGGGTTGCTGACGTTGATGTCAGGCGTCAGTGCGTACGTCTGGGTGCCGATCGGCACCTTGTAGGCCGGGCAGGTCAGCGTCTCGGCGGAGATGAGCCGGTCGTCCACGAGCGTCCTGAGACTCTGGGGAAATGCGCCGTTGTGCTTCTCGGCGTAGGCCCAGAGGGCGATGTCGATGCGCTTCAGGTTCTCCTCGCAGGTGGCGCGGCTGAGGATCTGGGCCAGGCCGACGAGGCCGATGACCGCGCAGATGAGGAACAAGCCGCCGCCGCTGCCCATGCAGACCAACGCGTGCGTACGCCCGCGCTTGCGCCCGCGGCTCCGCCGGATGCTGTGGTACGCCGGCAGGGCGGTGAGCGTGGCCATGAGTGCCAGGATGCCGCCGACCGTTCCCCCGATGGTCCACGGGTACTGGAGCGAAGAGCCGAGGAACACGCCGCCCGTCAGCAGCCCCAGCACCGCGCCGCCGAGAAACACCATGCTGACGATGACCATCGTTTCCATCGGCGGGACGATCTCCACTTGCTGGCCGTCCACCTTCACGGTGGCCGAGCCGGGCCGTGGCTGACTCGCCTTGGTCGCGGGCGGCGCAGGGGCCTCGCCCTTCTTGGGGACCTTCATATTCGTCCCGCACGTCGGGCACCGCGCCCCGCGCCCCGCGAACGACTCGTCGACCTCCATCTCGGCTTCGCACTTCGGACAGTGAAACCTGATCATGCTCACCTCTCCTCATGTCGAGCCCGGAAAAGGATGAACCGCAAAGGACGCAAAGAGCGCAAAGAAGAAACCAGCTACTTCTCTTTCAACAAACATCCTTTTGTTTCTTTGCGTTCTTTGCGTCCTTGGCGGTTAAGGCCGTCCTATTCATTCGCCAGGACCGACTCGGCATAGCCGGCGGCAAACTGGATCCCCGACCAGGCCAGGATGGCCGCGCTCGCGACCGGCATCACGAAGTAGCGGCCAAAGTAGATCACGGTCGGCCACGTGCCCTCCAGGCCGCCCCGCAGGCGGCTCGCGTGGGCCTCCAGGAGCTGCGAGAAATCAAACAGCGAGCCCGCCCGGAATCCCTCGAAAATACTCTCCCACGGCAGGATCGTCGCCAGGAAGACCAGCACCAGGAACAGGGCGTTGGTGAGTTGCCGGACGCCCGACAGACGCCCCAGCAGGGCGATTTGGAGGTACAGGAAGACCGTCACGACCAGGAGCAGCGACGCCAGGACGCCGACGATCCGGGCCGGATGCAGGGCCTCGGCCGTGACCGCGCGATAGTGCTGGGCCCGGTCGCGGGCTTCGGCGGGCGTCAGGGGGAGGTTCTCCTTCGGCCGCGCCTCGGGCTGGCCGATCACCTTGCCCTCCGTGGACGACTCGGGGGTCGTCGCTGCCGCGGGCGCCGGGGACTCCTTCGTTTTGTCGGCAGGCGGCGGCGCGGGGACTTCCTTGGACGGTTTCGTCGCCTCGCCGGGCTTCTTGGTGCCGCCCTCGAAAGGCACGGCGGGGAAGAGCTCGCCCGGCGCCGACTTGGCTGGCGCGGCGTCGGCCGACTTCTCGAACAGGCCGAACCCCGACGCCCCGGCGGGGGCCGCGTCCTTGGCAGGCTCGGCCGGCGCCTTGGGCGGCGCCGCTTCGGGCGCCGCGGGCGCCTCCACCACCGGGAAGTCGTACAGCCGGACCCATTCCGTCAGCACAAACGTGCTCACGTGGGCCAGCACGCAGACCATGACCACCCAGAAGAGTACCACGGCGTAGAACCGCGTGGTCTTCAAGGCGACGACGAACGGCTGCGCGCTGGGGTTCGGCAGCCGAACCGGCTGATCGCGTTTGGGTTCCAGGGCCATCGAGTACCTCCTTGTCGTCCGGGTCGAGCCAGCCCGCCTTCAGCCACCCCATGGTTCAGAAGCCGTTTCAGAACCGGCGATAGCGCGGTGGGCAGTCTTGCCCACCGCGCGTACGCGCCCGCATTCTCGCGGCGGGCAAGACTGCCCGCCGCGCTACGCAGCGCTGATGGGCGCTTGTGAAACAGCTTCTTAGCCATCGCCGGCAGGGCGGCGGTCATTGCCGAACGCGGCCGTATGCGGCCGCGGCTAAACGGTTTGCTTCAGCGCCTCGCGGGCCGCCTGTACCGTGCGGGCGATGTCCTCTTCACTGTGGGCCAGGCTGACGAACCAAGCCTCGAACTGGCTGGGCGGAAGATACACGCCCCGCTCCAGCATCCCCCGGAAGAACCGCCCGAACCGCTCCGTGTCGCACCGCAGGGCCGACGCACAGTCGGTCACCGGCCGGTCGGTGAAAAAGAGCGAGAGCATCGAGCCCACGCGCTGGACCCGCGCCGCCACGCCGGCCTCCGCGACCGCCGCGGCCAGCCCTTCCTCGAGCTGCCGCGAGAGCGCCTCCAGGCGCTCGTACGTGCCCGGGGCGCCCAGGAGGTCCAGCGTAGCAATTCCGGCGGCCATCGCCAGCGGATTCCCCGAAAGCGTGCCCGCCTGGTACACCGGCCCGACGGGGCTGACACGCTGCATCAGGTCGCGCCGGCCGCCGTAGGCCCCGACCGGCAGGCCCCCGCCGATGACCTTGCCGAGCGTCACGAGGTCCGGCCGGATGCCGTATCGCTCGGCCGCCCCGCCCCGTGCGACACGAAAGCCCGTCATCACCTCATCCACTACGAGCACGACGCCGCAACGTTCGCACAATTCGGCCAAGCCCCGCAGGAAGCCCTCGCGCGGCGGAATGCAGCCCATGTTGCCCACCACCGGTTCGAGGATGACGGCGGCGATCTCGGCGGCCGAAGCCTCGAGCGTCCGCCGCACGGCGTCCAGATCGTTGAAGGGCACGAGGTGCGTGTGGCGGACCGTGTCTTCCGGCACACCGGGGCTGGAGGGGGCGCCGAAGGTCATGGCGCCGCTGCCGGCCTTCACCAGGAAGGGGTCGGCGTGGCCATGATAGCAGCCCTCGAACTTGACGACGCCCGGGCGGCCGGTGGCGGCCCGCGCGAGGCGCAGGGCGCTCATCGTCGCTTCGGTGCCGGAGTTCACGAAGCGGAGCTGCTCGATCCAGGGCATGGCCGCGACGACCCGCTGCGCCAGTTCGACTTCGCGGACCGTGGGCGCGCCGAACGACGCCCCGCCTTCGAGGGCCTTGCGGACCGCCTCGACGACCGCCGGGTGCGCGTGGCCGAGGATCAGCGGGCCCCAGCTCATCACGTAGTCGATGAAGGTGTTGCCGTCGATGTCGCGGATCTTCGGCCCGCTGCCCGACGCGATGAAGAGCGGCTGCCCGCCGACCGCCTTGAAAGCACGGACCGGGCTGGAGACGCCCCCGGGCATCAGGGCTTCGGCCCGCTTGAGCGCCTCGGCGGATTTGTCAGTCCGGAGTTTCATGGCTTCACCGTTTCGCCGAGGGTCTTGTGGGCTTCCTTGAGCTTGGCGCGGATGGGGATCTTTTGCGGGCACTTCGGCTCGCACTCGCCGCACTCGGTGCAGGCGGTGGCGGGCTTGTTCTTCTCCTCCCACCCCTTGCCGAGCCACGCGTACCGCTCGCGCGACGCCGCCTTGAGGTCGAACGCCGTGTGCCACTGGTGGTACTGGAAGATCCGCGGAATGGCCACCCCCTGCGGGCACGGCTGGCAGTAGCCGCAGCCGGTGCACGGCAGGTCCAGGAGCTTCTTGTTCTCCTCGTAGAGCCGGTCGATGCGGGCGACCTCGGCGTCCGAGAGCGGCTCGCCGCGCGCGGCCGTGGCCACGTTCTCGTCGACCATGCGGCGGTCGCCCATGCCCGAGATCGCGACGTCGATGTCGGGGTTGGCCCAGACGAAGCGCAGGGCGGCCTCCGGCGTCGAGGCCACGCCGGTGGCCCGCGCGATGACCTCGGAGGGCACGCCCAGCCGCCCGCCGCCCACGGGACCCATCACCACCGTCCCCAGGCCCTTGGCGTGCGCGTGGCGCAGGCTCGGGGCGTGCTGGCGGTCCAGGAGGTTGTACTGCACGAGGAGCGAGTCGAACTCACCCGTGTCGATGAGTTTGATGCAATTCTCCGGCGTGTCGTGGCAGGAGAACGAGAGGTGGCGGATGAGGCCCTGCTCCTTCGCCTTGCGGGCCTGGGCCATGGGGCCGCCGTCGCCCAGGCACCGCGTCTGGTAGCCCTCCCACGAGAGGCCGTGGAAGTGGTAGAAGTCGATGTATCCGCAGTCGAGCCGCCGCAGGGCGAGCTGGAGCCGCAGCCACCAGCAGCTCCCGCAGGCGTTCTCCAGGGGGTTCTTCGTGGAGATGAAAACGCTCTCGCGCGGCAGGCCCTTGATGGCCCGCCCGACGGCCGTCTCGCTCTCGCCGTGGCAGTAATAGAACGCCGAGTCGACGTAGTTGACGCCCTTGTCGATGGCGTAGCGGATAAGCTCGGCCGACTCGTCGATGCCGGTGAGGCGGCCCTTCTCGTCCTTGTTGATCGGCAGGCGCATCGCGCCGAAACCGAGCCGCGAGAGCCTGACGCCGGTCCGACCGAAGTCACGATAGAGCATAGGTTCGACCTCGCTCGCAGGCGGCAGGGCCGCCCATGGAAGAAAACGCGGCGGGCCGCCAAGCCCGCCGCGCCGAGCATACAGGAAACCCCGCCTCATATCAACTGACGAAGTGACGGAGTGACGAAGTGGCAAAGTGACAAAGTAGCAGCGTCAACCTCGCCCCCTGTCCGTCACTCTGTTATTCCGTCACTCCGTTACTCCCCACTCTGGCGCTCCGTCCCTCCGTCCCTTCCTCACTTCGTCACTTCGCCACTCCGTCACTCTGTCGCTCCGTTACTCCATCACTTTCAGGCGTAGGGTGGGTGCTCCGCACCCACCAGGAATCGGATGAGGGCGCCAAAGGTTGGTGGGTGCAGAGCACCCACCCTACGGCACTCAGACGGCGCTGCTTGCGTTAAAAGCCCGTCCAGAGGTACATGACCTTGGGCGAGGCGAGGGCGGCGAGTTTCTCGGGCCTGAGGTCCTTCAGGTCAAATCCCAGCGGCGACTTCGCCGACGCCGACGAGGCCGCCAGCAGGTCCAGGAACCGGAACGGCTGGATGTACTCCACCACGCGGGCGTCCTTGATACCGGCCTTCTGCTTCGCCAGCTCGATGGCGCGGACGAAGTAGCCGATCTCGTCGATCAGGCCCGCCTCCTTTGCCTCCTTCGCCATGTAGATCCGCCCGGTCGCCAGCGAGACGACCTTGTCGCGCGGCAGCTTGCGCGACTTGGCCACGATGTCGACGAACTGGTCGTAGCCGGGCTTCAGGAGGGTGCTCATGAAGTATTCCTGCTGCTCGGGCGGCATGTCGACGGCAAACATGCTCCCCCAGTCCTTCTGGCTGCCCATCTTGAGCGTCACGACCTGGACGCCGAGCTTGTCGGTCAGCAGGCCCTTGAGGAAGAAGAACTGGCCGATGACGCCGATTGAGCCGGTGATGGTGGTCGGCTGGGCGACGATCTCGCTGGTGGAGCAGGCGACGTAGTACCCGCCGGAGGCCGCCAGGCCGTCCATCGCCGCCAGCACGGGCTTGTTCTTGAGGAGGGTCTTGACGTCGTTGTAGATCATGTCGCTGGCCGTCAGGCCCCCGCCGGGCGAATCGATGCGCAGGATCACGGCCTTGACGCGCTTGTCCTCGGCCGCCCGGACCATCTGGCCGCGAAGCGACTCGACCATGAACTCGTCGATCAGCCCCTCGACGCGGATGACGGCAATCTTATGCGACGACGGCCCGCGCTCCACGATCCGCTCGATGTAGTTGTCCTCGATCCCGCCGCCCGAGAGCGAACCCACCAGGGCGAAGATGACGACCAGCAGGACGCCGTTCGCCACCACCGAGATGCCCAGCAGCACGACAAGCAGAACGCCCAGGATGCCCCAGCGGTCGCCGCGGCGACCCGGGGCGCCAGGCGCCGGTGGACCCGCGGCCGGCGGCGGCACAGGCGCGGCCGGCGGTTGAGGAGGCACGCCTGTCGGCGGCGGCGTCAGCCCCGAGGCGGTGATCGGAGGTTCGTCGGCCATGGTTGGGCTCCTTAGTTAACCCCCGGTGGTTCACCGGGGGCGAAATAAAATTCGCAATGCGATTGTAATTCAAGGCGCGGGGTGGCGTCAACGAGCAAGTGCGGAAAGCGGGAGTGAGGAATGTCAAGACGGCATTCCGGACGGCCGAATGCAAGACGATTGCGGATTGCGAATTGCGAATTGCGGATTGAGAAAAGGCGACAGGCGAGATGAACGCCCTGTTGCCGTTTCTGTCTAATCCGCAATTCGCAATCCGCAATCCGCAATTCGTTCGTCGCCGCCCCGGCGACGGCTGAGCACCGCCAGGGCCCCGGCCGCCAGAAGCGCCAGCGTCGCCGGCTCCGGCATCACGTAAAGCGTTACGGCGTCGCTGATCATCCAGTCGTACGGCCCGAGCGTGCCGTCATCGTAGATCCAACTGGCGCCCAGGATGGGAACAAACGGCCACCATTCCACGTCGCCTTCGAGGACCGACGGCGTGACGTTCCAGCTCCAATCTACCCACTCGCTCTGCCCCGTGCCGTTGGCCCACGTGTCCATGACGGCGAAGCCGCCCACCGTCATGTCCACCTGGGCGCCACCGGCGGTGGGCACCTTGACTTTGAACATCGCGTCGCGGTACCCATAGCCGACGACGGTGTGGCCGACCCACTGCGAGGGCGTCTCGGCGGTCATCAGGTCCAGCAGGACGGGCCGGCCGATGTCGATCTGGGCCTTGAAGGAATCATAGCTGAAGGTGCCGCCAAAGTACGGCATGTCGATGTTGGCGGTCGTGGCGGGCCGGCCTTCGTGGAGGGCGGTGCTCGGGTTGTCCCACTCGATGAACGCCTTCAGGCCGCTCGTGATGTCCGCCGCATAGCTGCCCGCGTCCTGGGTCTTCATGAAGTCGGCGATACAGTTGGGGTTGGCCTGGTGGTTAGGATAGGACGTGGAATTGTGCCAGTCGCCATAGGTCAAGCCGTTCTCGCGGCCGGCGGTAATGTGGGCGCGACTGGCGACCATGGCCCGGGTGCCGGTGTCCTGGTTGCCGAACCACTGGCGGGCATCGCCGTCGAAGAGGTTCTCGCGCCCCGGGATGCCGTCCCAGTAGCCGACCACCATGCCGCTGGCGGTGGGGCTGCACCCGTACCACCAGACGTATTCCGGAACGCCGGAGATCTTCGCGCCACCCAGCGGCGGGCGCGCGGCGTCGGGGGGGATCCTGGCCGTGGAGAAGGCGTCCGGCCCTGTGGCGGCGGGCGGCGGGGCGGCGAGCCAGGTTACCGTCGTGTCGTAATAGGTGGGCACGCCGCTGAGGACCTTGGTTTCAGCCCAAGCCGAGCCGGTCGCCACGGCCAATGCCAGTGCTGCAACGAGCAGTTGTCGCACAATCCGCCCCGATCTGAGCCTACCCCCATCTCCACAAGGAAGGTGGGTGCAGAGCACCCACCCTACAGGCTTCAGGATAGCCGCGGACGGGCGTAGGGTGGGTGCTCTGCACCCACCGGGCATGGCGACGCTCATCAAAGACCGCGGCTGAACAAGGCAAGAGCGGGGCCTTCGGACAAACGTTCCCTCCGACAGCCGCCCCTTGTCCCTGCGGCACCATCCCGTACGCGCGGCCCAACAAAAAAGGCAGTGCTGCCCGCCTTGGCGAGCTTCACAGCCCTCTTTCCCCATGCCAGAGTATAGCGTGCGAATGGCCCGAAGTCAAATTCGTGCATGAATAACCTTCGCTTGACAGAATAACCTTCGCGCTTGACCGCCGTGCCGGACCGTATTACCATCAATGGTATCCCCGGCGCCACGGAGACCCAACGATGACCGCACCCCTGACGAAGCGCGAGCGGCTGGCCCGGACCGTGGCAGGAAAACCGGTGGATCGCCTTCCGGTGGCCCTTTGGCGCCACTTTTTCGTCGAAGAGACCTCGCGCGAGGGCCTCGTCGAGGCGATGGCCCGCTGGCAGCGCCAGTACGACTGGGACTTTCTCAAGATCAACCCGCGGGCCAGTTACCATGCCGAGGACTGGGGCAACCGGTACGCCTTTTCAGGCAAGGAGACGATCGCGCCGACGCTGGTTCACGCGAGCGTCCGCACGCCGGACGACTTCCGCCGCCTCGACCGGCTGGACCCCACCGGCGCCGCCGGCCGCCGGGCCCCCGTCATGGCGGACCACCTGGCGGCCGTCGGCGACCTTCGTCGAGCGCTCGGCCCCGACGTGCCCATGCTGATGACCGTCTTTACGCCCTTGGCCATCGCCGCGGAACTGGCCGGCGGGCCGCAGACCCTGGCGGCCCTCATCCATCAGAACGCCGCCCTGGTGCACGTGGGCCTGCGGAAGATCGCCGACACGTTCGCCGACTTTGCCGCGCGGTGCCTGGCGGCGGGGGCCGACGGCATCTTCCTCGCCACAACCCACACGGCCACGCTCGCGAACTTCACGCCCGAAGCGTACGCCGAATTCGGCCGGCCCTATGACATGGCGATCCTTGCGGCGGTGCGGACGGCCCCGCTCAACCTCCTGCACGTCTGCCAGCGCCGCTCGATGGTCCGCGACCTCGCCGATTACCCCGTGGTCCTGCTGAACTGGGAAACGACCGACCCGACGAACCCGACGCTCGGCCAGATGGCCCCCGGCGCCGCCGGCAAGGCCCTTGTCGGCGGCGTGGACCGCGGGCTCTTCCCCGATCCGGCGTCGCGTGAGAAGCTCCTGGCCCAGGCGGCCGAGGCCCGCCGGTCCATGGGCGACCGCCCGTTCGTCCTCGGCTCGACCTGCACGATCGACCCCTCGAGCGCCCCGGAGATGGTCCGGGCGCTGCGCGAAGCCGTGTAATCGCCGCATCGTTTAGAAGCTGTTTCAGAAGCGCCCATCAGCGCTGCATAGCGCGGCGGGCAGTCTTGCCCGCCGCGAGAATGCGGGCGCGTACGCGCGGTGGGCAAGACTGCCCACCGCGCTATCGCCGGTTCTGGAACAGCTTCTTAGCCGTCCGCCGCGGCGGACGCGTTATGAAAGAACGCCGATGAACTGGGAAATCGAGGTCCGCACCACCCCCACCGGGCGCGACGTGCACGGCGAGGAGGTCCTCCGGCAGATTCGCGACCTCGGCCTGGCAACGGTCGACGCCGTCGAGTCCGCCCGCCTCTTCTACCTCGAGACCGCCGCCGCGCGGGCCGACGTCGAACGGATCGCCCGCGAACTCTTGACCGATCCGGTCGTCGAGCGCTTTGATCTCTCCAGCGGCGCTCCGCGCCCCACCGACCCGCGACCCGTGGTCGTCGTCCGCCGCAAGCCCGGCGTCATGGACCCGGTGGCCATCAGCACGCTGGGGGCCATCGCCGACATGGGCCTGGCGGCCTCGCGGTGCGCCACCGCCCGCAAGTACTACTTCACGGGCAGGCTGACGCGGCGGGACCTCGAGAAGATCGCCAAGGCGGTCCTCGCGAACGGTTGCATCGAGGACATGGAGTTCGCCGACGCCACGGCCGCCGTCTTCCGCGACGCCCCGCCCTACCGCTTCCGGCCCATCACGGTGCCATTGAAGGATGCCGATGACAAGGCGCTCGCCGCCATCAGCAAGCGCGGCGGCCTGTTCCTCAACGTCCGCGAGATGCGGACCATCCAGGAGCACTTCGGCCGGCAGGGGCGCGACCCCACCGACGTGGAGCTCGAGACGCTCGCCCAGACGTGGTCCGAGCACTGCGTCCACAAGACCCTCAAGGGTCTCATCCGCTTCAAGTGCGAAGGCGCCGCCGACGAGACGATCGACAACCTGCTGAAGAGCACGATCGCGCGGGCCACCCAGGAGCTCGCGCGGCCGTGGTGCGTCTCGGTCTTCGAGGACAACTCCGGCGTCATCGAGTTCGAGGGCGACCAGTGCGTCTGCTTCAAGGTCGAGACGCACAACCACCCGAGCGCCCTGGAGCCGTACGGCGGCGCCGCCACCGGCATCGGCGGCGTCATCCGCGACCCGCTCGGCACGGGCCTGGGCGCCAAGCCCATCCTCAACACCGACATCTTCTGCTTCGCGCCGCCCGATTACCCGGCCGACAAGCTGCCGCCGGGGGTCCTCCATCCGCGGCGCATCATGCGCGGCGTGGTCGCCGGCGTCCGCGACTATGGCAACCGCATGGGCATCCCCACCGCCAACGGGGCTCTGTACTTCGACGAGCGGTACCTGGGCAACCCGCTGGTCTACTGCGGCAACCTGGGCCTGATTCCGCGCGACAAGGTCTTCAAGCACCAGAAGGCGGGGCACCTGATCATGGTGGTCGGCGGGCGGACCGGCCGCGACGGCATCCACGGCGCCACATTCTCCAGCGGCGAGCTCACGCACACCACCGGCCACGAGTTCAGCCACGCCGTCCAGATCGGCAACGCCATCGTCGAGAAGAAGATGACCGACACCATTCTCCAAGCCCGCGACCGCGGCCTGTACTCCGCGATCACCGACTGCGGCGCGGGCGGCCTCTCGAGCGCCGTCGGCGAGATGGGCGCCGAGCTCGGCGCCGAGGTCGACCTGGAGAAGGTGCCCCTCAAGTACGAGGGCCTCACCTATACCGAGATCTGGATCTCCGAGGCCCAGGAACGCATGACGCTGGCCGTCGAGCCCGAGAAGGCCGACGAGCTGCTGGCCCTCTTCGCCTCCGAGGACGTCGAGGCCACGATCATCGGCCGCTTCACCGACACCGGCCGCCTCGTCCTGCGCTATAGCGGCCGGCAGGTGGCCGACCTCGACATGGGGTTCCTCCACAACGGCGTGCCGCGCTACGAGCGCGCGGCCGAGTGGAAGGCGCCCCGGCACGCCGAGCCGGCCGTCCGCGCCAAGCGCGACTACACGAAAGACCTGCTCGAAGTCCTCGGCGCGTGGAACGTGTGCTCCAAGGAGTGGGTCATCCGGCAGTACGACCACGAGGTCCAGGGGCAGACGGTCGTCAAGCCCCTGGTGGGCGTGCACGACGACGGCCCCGGCGACGCCTGCGTCATCACGCCCCTCCTGGGGTCGTCCAGGGGCCTGGCGGTGGGCTGCGGCATGAACCCGAAGTATGGAGACATCGACCCCTACTGGATGGCCGCCGCGGGCATCGACGAGGCCGTGCGGAACGTCGTGGCGGTCGGCGCGCGGCCCGACCGCATCGCCATCCTCGACAACTTCTGCTGGGGCAACTGCGAGAAGCCCGACCGCCTGGGGTCGCTGGTCCTGGCGTCGAAGGCGTGCTACGACACGGCGATGGCCCTCGGCACGCCCTTCATCAGCGGCAAGGACAGCCTGAACAACGAGTACGCCTTCGAAGGCCGGACGATCGCCATTCCGCCGACGCTCCTCATCAGCGCCATCGCCATCGTCGACGACGTGGGCCGTTGTGTCACGATGGATCTGAAGGAGCCGGGCAACCCGGTCTACCTGGTGGGCCTGACGAAGAACGAGCTCGGCGGCTCGCACTGGTTCGCCCGGCGCGGCGCGATCGGCCGCCGCGTGCCGAAGGTGGACCTGGCGCTCGCGCCGAAAATCTTTGCGGCCGTCCACCGGGCCATCGAGGCGGGGTGCGTGCGGGCCTGCCACGACCTGTCGGAGGGCGGCCTGGCGGTGGCCGCGGCCGAGATGGCGCTGGCCGGCGACCTCGGCCTCGACCTCTCGCTGGCCTCCGTGCCGCGGGAGAAGGGGCTCGCCGATTTCGGGCGTCTCCTCTTCAGCGAGTCGACGACGCGGTTCCTGGTGGAAGTGCCGCGGAGGCGGGCCAGGGAATTCGAGAAGCTCATGGCCGGCCTTCCGTGCGGCTGCATCGGCGAGGTGATTCGCCGGGCGGTCGTGCGCATCGAGGGAAGCGGCGGCAAGGCCGTCGTCAGCGCCTCCTGCGACGTGCTGCGCGAGGCCTGGAAGAAGCCGCTGGCGTGGTAACGTAAACTGAAATGCTGAATGTTAAATGTTAAATGCTAAATGACAACGAAAGACCCCGGATGTCTGCCATTTAGCATTTAACATTTCCGTTTAAGAGGCGAGGAACTCCTATGGCTGTACGAGCTCTAGTGCTCCGCACCGCCGGCACCAACTGCGACGTCGAAACCCAGTTCGCCTGGGAGCAGGCGGGGGCGCAGGCCGAGCGGGTCCACATCAACCGCTTCATCGAGAACCCCAAGGCCATCGCCCAGTACCAGGTCCTGACCATCCCCGGCGGCTTCAGCTACGGCGACGACATCGCCGCCGGCAAAATCTTCGCGAACCAACTCGTCCACCACCTGGCCGACGTGATCGAGAAGTTCCTTGCGGCCGACCGGCTCGTCCTCGGCATCTGCAACGGCTTCCAGGTGCTCGTCAAGTGCGGTCTCTTGCCCGGCTCACCCGCCGGCCGCCCGACGCTCACCCAGACCGCCACGCTGACCAACAACGACGGCGGCATGTTCGTCGATCGCTGGATCCGTCTGCGGACCGACACCGACCGCTGCGCCTTCCTGAAGAAGGGCGAGGAGCTTGACCTGCCGATCGCGCACGGCGAGGGCAAGTTCCTCCTCAGCAAATCGCTCACGGTCGAGGAGCTTGAGCAGGCCGGCCAGGTGGCCCTGCGGTACATCCCCGACGGGCGAAACGAAGTCTACAACCCGAACGGCTCGGTGAGCGACATCGCCGGCATCTCGGACCCGACCGGCCGCATCCTCGGCCTCATGCCGCACCCGGAGCGTCACGTCCTTCCGTGGCATCACCCGCAGTGGACCCGCCGCCCGCCCGTCGAAGCCGGCGACGGCCTGGCGCTCTTCAAGCGCGGCGTGGCGTACTTCAGGTAGGCCGGGGCAACGCCGCGGCGCGTGGGCTTCTGCGGACCTCACGGGGCGGGTTTGTTGTGCAGGATGAGCCGGGCCACATGGTCGATGACTTCAGCCACGTCCCGGAAGAGGGCCGGACGGTCGATATCGACCACCAGGTCCTCGGAGAGCACATAGCGGAATTGAGTGGCGAAGTCGGTCAGATACTCCAGCCTGAGGAATCTCTCGGGAATGGCCTGCCTGTGTTCCCTGAGGAGTTCAAAGAGTTCCTCGAGATCATGGATCTTCGGGTAGCTTCCGCCCGCAATCGTAAGCCAGGCTTTCAGTGCTTTCTCGACGGCCTGTTGCGCGTGGAAGCCGAGGACGGCTGTGGTGATCCGCGGCATGTCCCTGGACACGTCAAGGACCGTCAGATCAGACCGGGCCAAGGTCAGCGTCATCTGCGCATGTTCACGGTCGATCATAGAGAAGGCGTCCTTGACGGATGCATTCCGCAATGATGTGATTCAGCGAGTCACGCCAGTGCTGCACTTCGTCAGCGCTGAAAACCAAGATGTCCTTGGGCACGCGAAAGGCCGAGAGGGCACGGCGAACGCGGCCAACCTCGCCGAAGCGGCTCCGTCCAGGCCCGAACGGCTCGCGCTCGACCACCAGGAGGTCGACGTCGGAATCGGGCCCGCCTTCGCCGCGCGCCCGCGAGCCGAAGAGCCAAATCTGCTCCGGGTCCACCTCGCGCACGATGGCCTGCACCATCTGCCGGAGGACTTCGTCGGTGACCGCAGTCATTATTCACCCCGCCGAGAGTAAGCTTCGGCCCAAGGGGCGCTCTCCCGGCCGCGTGGGTGTGGAGTGCCCCCACTCCACCGTCACGGCGACGATCCGGCCGCGCCTACCAGACGCTCCACGTGTTCGACCACTGCCGTAGCATCGGCAATCGCTACTTCGCGGTCAAGAGACTCAACCTCCGGGACGGCCTCTTCATACCGAAACTGTACGGCGAAAACGCTGTACCGGACCACGTCCATGAAACGCCCGACGCCGCAGCCCTCCTCCTCAAGCAATGTGAGCAAGGCCCGCAGGCTGTGCGTGAGCGGATACCGCCGGCGGCGTAACGACAGCCAGGCCTTAAGGGCCTTC
>Ga0315273_10002855_pt1 | contig 20600 bp, 17 predicted proteins | sample YL17G02_0_MG_FD_205753 | JGI IMG/M metagenome (GOLD analysis project Ga0315273, IMG submission 205753) | Sediment microbial communities from Yellowstone Lake, YNP, Wyoming, USA - YL17G02_0 | ecosystem: Environmental > Aquatic > Freshwater > Lake > Sediment | place: USA: Wyoming | collected... | reverse complement strand
AGATCGCCGGCGGCGTCCTTGAAGGCCTTGTACTGGAGGAGCTGGCGGACCAGTTCGCCTCGCGGGTCCAACTCCACTCCCACGGCCACGCCGTCCTCGGATGGGGCGGAGGGCAGGAGCATCCGCGTCTTGATTTCCAGCAGCGTGGCGGCCAGGACGAGGAACTCCCCGGCGAGATTCGGGTCCAACTGCTTCAGCGCATCGACGTAGCGGACGAATTGCTCGGTGATCCGCGCGATGGGAATGTCGTAGATGTCCACCTCTTCCCGCTGGATGAGGTAGAGCAGCAAGTCCAGCGGGCCGTTATAGACATCCAGGCTGACGCGGTAGTCTTCCACGGGCGGGAAGGATAGCAGGCGAGGCGGCGTTTCACGAGAGGATTTTGCCGGCGGCAGCGGCGTGGTGATCGATAAGCCCTGCGATACGCTTGGCCGAGAGGCCCAGGAGGGAATCGACGACCATGTGGGCGGCATCCAGCTTGCCGCGAGGGCCGGTGCCCGTCAGGGCGATGACGGACATGCCCGCCCGCCTGCCGGCCTGGATGCCCGCTGGGGCGTCCTCGATGACCGCGCATTGATAGGGCGCCCTGCCCAGCTTCCTGGCCGCCAGAAGGAAGACGGCCGGGTCGGGCTTTCCCGCATTGACTTCCATCCCATGCACCGTCGCGCTGAAAAGGCTGCCTGCGGGAAGCTGGCGGACCACCAGCTCCACGTTCTCCGGCGGACCGGAAGAACCGATGGCCAACGCGAAGCCCGCCCGGTGCAGCTCCCGTAACAGCCGGCTGGCGCCGGGCATCTCCGGGAAACTCTCCTCCAGTACCTGCCGGTAGCAGACCTCCTTTTCCGCATCCAGGGTGGCTGCCTGTTCCTCCGTCACCTGGCCGCTCCAGAGGGCGGAGATGAATTCCCGCCCCGTCCGCCCGAAACAGGCCGCGAATTGCTGGTCCGTAATGGTCAGACCGCGCTGCTGGGCCGTCCGACGCCAAGCCTCGAAATGCGGCTTGTAGCTGTCCACCAGCACTCCGTCCATGTCGAAGATCACCGCTCGGTCAGGCATTGTCCAACTCCCCAAACCCCGCATTATGCAGCATGATCGGCCAGAATCAAGGGGATACCCTAAGAGTCCCTATCAGGATGACCCGTGGCCGCGACGCCGCGGATTGCGGCGCGGGCCAAGGCGCGAGGGCGAGGACGGCCCAGAAGCCGGGCCGTTGAGCCCGAGCAACGCCGGCATGCGACGCAAGATGCGGCGTCCCTTCGAGTTGCGACCACAATGGGCGTCTGCTGCGTCATGGCTCCTCGCCGCACCTCCGTTCCGGTGCGGCTTCGACCGTGAGCCGTTCGGCTGAGCTCACGGTCGAAGCCTCAGCCGAACGGCTTCGTCGCCCTTCCTTGCATCCAATCCATTCCGGTCGCAACGCGGCTCACGCGGCATCCTGATAGGGACTCTAAACATTGCGACGTGGCAATGGTTACAAAGGGCCAAACCGCACCGCCTGTCTTTTTTCGGCAACATATGTTGACAAAACGCAACATTCGGTATTGAATTGCCGATACATATCCCATGCGAACCGATATGCAGGACCTTGCCTCGGCGGCTCTTAACATGCTGCCGCAGGCCGTGTTGGTGACTGGCCCGGCCGGGGCGGTGTTGTTCCGCAATGCCGCGGCGGAGGCCCTCCTGCCGGGTGGCGGATCGGTTTGCGAGGTGCTTGGTTGCCCCCCCGGCGGGCTGGCCATCGACTGGGTGTCCGAGCTTGGGGCGTTGGGGGAGGAGCCGATGGGCCTGTCCTGGCGCGGCGTTGCCTTGCTGGGGCGAGGCAAGCGGCAATTCCCAGCCGACATCAGCTTCCGCAGGCTGCCCGGCCTGGCGGAATCCGCTGGAGCGGACCCAACGTCCACGGGCGGGGGTGGGGGTGTGGCGGCGGTATTGATCGTCATCGAGGACGTTTCGCAACGGATCTCCACGGAACGTCGTCTTGCCGCCAGCGAGCGTCTGGCGGGGGCAGGGCGGGTGGCAGCCCAGGTGGCCCACGAGTTGAACAACCCCCTGGACGGCGTGATGCGATACGTCGGCTTGGCGCAGCGTGTGGCCGGGGAGGCGGCCGGGCCGTACCTCGCCGCCGCGCGGGATGGGCTGGTGCGGATGGCCGAGATCATTCGCGGCCTGCTGGAACAGGGCGGCGGGCGCCGCTGGGGCGGGCCGAAGACGCCGGTGGAAAAGCTCCTGGACGAGGCGCTGAGGACCTTCGCCCCGCGGGCCGAGTCGCTGGGTGTGACGGTGGTCTGCGACCTGGCCGACGCATCGGCGATTCCCGCCGACGGCGGCGTCTACCAGGTCTTCTGCAACATTATCAAGAACGCCCTGGACGCCATGCCCCAGGGCGGCCTGCTTACCGTCCGCACGAGGCGGCGCGACGACGGCTTTGTCATCGAGTTCGCCGACACGGGCTGCGGGATGACCCAGCAGGAGGCCCAGCGGGCCTTCGAGCCGTTTTACACCACCAAGCCTCCCGGCGAGGGCACAGGATTGGGACTTCCCATCTGTCGCGAAATCCTTTCCCGCCTGGGCGGGTCGATCACAGTCGCTCCGCGCAAGGAAGGCGGCGTGGAGGTAACGGTTACTTTGCCGGCGGGGCGGTTCGGCCGGGCCGAGGGCGGAGGGCCTTGAGGATTGGCAACGGGTTGCAGGCCCGCCGGGTCCGGGTCGATTCGGGCCGGCTTCGACCGTGAGGCTTCGACGGTGAGCTCAGCCGAACCGCTCAGCCGAACGGCCGCGAACAACGCCGATTGTGTGACGAACCGAAACAGCGAGTCGAAGTACCGGATGGTCTCGAACATGGATGAGTCCCCGACGCCGCCGCAGACCAAGACGCGAATCCTCCTGGTGGACGACGACCAGATCATCCTGGACAGCCTGGGAGGTTTCCTGGAGCTGGAGGGATGCGAGGTGACCCGGGCCTCCTCGACCGCCCAGGCCCTCAACTGCCTCCAGGCCGGGCAATACCACCTCGTCATCACGGACGTGAGCATGCCCAATAGCGACGGGTTTGAGCTGCTCAAGGGCATCAAGGCCCACCATTCCGACGTGGTGGTCATCATGATTACCGCCTATGGGACGATCGAATCGGCGGTGGAGGCGATCAAGCAGGGCGCCTACGACTACCTGACCAAGCCCATCATCGACGACGACGTGCGGATGTCGGTGCACCGTGCGCTCCAGCAGCAGCAACTCGTGGCCGAGAACCGCCGGCTGAAGCAGGCACTTTCAGGGCGGTTTATCGCCGAGAACATCGTCGGTCAGGACTACCGCATGGCGAAGGTCTTCGACCTCGTTGACGCAGTGGCCGACAGCAAGACCACGATTCTGATAACGGGGGAATCGGGCGTGGGCAAGAGCCTCATCGCCCGCGCGATCCACGCGCGCTCGGCGCGACGGGAAGGGCCTTTCGTGGAGGTCGCCTGCGGCGCTCTGCCGGATACGCTGCTGGAAAGCGAGCTATTCGGCCACGTCCGCGGCGCGTTTACCCATGCGGTGTCCGACAAGCAGGGCAAGTTCGCCGCCGCTGACGGGGGCACCATCTTCCTGGATGAGATCGCCACGGCCTCGCCGCAGCTTCAGGTCAAGCTGCTCCGCGTGCTCCAGGAGCGGGCCTTTGAGCCGGTGGGCAGCAACAAGACCATCCACGTGGACGTGCGGGTGCTGCTGGCGACCAATCACGACTTGAAGGCCGACGTGGAAGCGGGGGGCTTCCGCAACGATCTGTACTATCGCATCAACGTGGTCAACATCGAGCTGCCCCCCCTGCGGGAGCGGATCGGAGACATCCCCCGGCTGGCCAAGCACTTCGTGGCCAAGTACGCCGGCGACGCCGCCAAGAGCGTGGTGGGCTTCTCTCCGGAGGCGATGGCGATCATGCAGCGATACGCCTGGCCGGGGAACGTCCGCGAACTGGAGAATTGCGTGGAACGCGCGGTGGTGCTCTGCCGCCGGGAATTCGTGCAAGGCGACGACCTCCCCCCGGCCATTTTGGGCAGCCTGCCCGCCACCAAAGACGTAACAGTGGTCCCAAAGGACCGGACGCTTCAAGATGCCCTGGCCGAGCCTGAAAAGCAGATCATCGGGGCGGCGCTGGAGGCCAACAACGGCAACCGACAGGCCACCGCGGCGCAACTGGGCATTGACCGAACGACCCTCTACAAGAAGATGAAGAAATACGCGCTGTTTTGAGTCGCGTCGGGCACGCGGGTTCGGAACCGGCAGGCTCGCCTTCCGCGTGCGGGATTTTCCGGCCGTCCGTTTCGCGCGCAGGCGCTGCCTTCGGCCGCTGACCCGCTGGCCCTGCTCTGCTCTTGTCACCCACGGTCATGTGTCTTGAAGATGGCGGGCAGTGCCCGTCCTACTCTGCTGCTCTGCCGGCGATTCGTTCCAGGATAAGCAGGATGCTGCCGATGATCGGGGAATAGGGCGTGAGCCACCGGCCCTGGGCATCGGCCGTGATCCGGCCGAGGGGATACTCAAGCCCCGACTCCGGGTCGATCCACCTGGCGCGGTAGGCGCCCCGCGGAACCAGGCCCGACAGGCGTCCGGAATCGGCGGCAGCCCATGGCGCCTTGGAATCCTGGAAGTACAGCACCATCACTTTTCCGGGTATTCCGGCCGCCTGGGGGCGATCCCAACTCTGGGCCGATTCCGGGTCGCCGGACCATTCCGGGTGCGGCTGAAACTCCCACCACGCGTACTTCTGGAGCAACCGTTTGCCCAGCGCCACCACCGCGGAACCCGGCAGCCTGGAGGCATCCTGCCACGAGCGATTCCCCCACGAAGCGCCGTGGGGCGAAGGCCCGTAGGGCCTCTCGGGACGGTTGAGTTGCCAGATGCCGTTGGCGCCATAGGTGTAGCCGGCCACGCCGTTGAGCCAACACATCCAGAACATCGCCCGCTGCACGTCGTCTTTGTTCTGGCCCAGGATGCCTTCGTATGTCACCTCGCTTTGGACGACGGGCATGATCGGTTGGCGGGCACATTCCCTCTGAACAACTTTTAACGTGTGCGGCAGGGCGCCGTAGCCCCCATGTCCGGTCTGAAGCATGTTGAAATCTAAGAGGCTGTCGTCCAGCACACAGTCGCGGCCGGAATCGCCGGGATGAATGCTGATGAGATTGCCGAAGGGGTCGATGCCGCGAACGTATCTGGCCATCTCGGTCCATCCGACCTTCTGCGCGGCGCGATGCCGGTCGGCTTCGGCAGGGTCGGTCTTGGGACCTATCCAGAGGTCGTAGTAGGGCATGATGGCTTCCCCGGCCAGGCACCAGAACACCGGGTAGGCGCCATAGCGCGCGACCAGGTATCGCCAATGCCGCTTCATGGCATCGGTGCCCATCCACATGAGGAAGTAGCCCCAGCAGCCAACAAGGCATGGGGCCATCCCGCTATCGACGATCAAGGCGATCTTGCGGTCGGCGTAGTCGTACCATTTCGGATTGACGCGGGTGAAATCCTTGTCGTACGGGAAGCCGGCCTCGTTGGCCCCGCGCGGGTCCAGCCAGGGCATGTCAGGATAAAGCCCAGCGACGATCTGGATGACGGTGAAGCCCTTCTTGACGCGGTCGGCCGCCAGGGCGGCGATTTCCTTCTTCCATTTCAGGCGGTTGGTCAGGCCCATCCACCACGTGTCGCCCAGCCAGAAGAACGGTTTGCCATCGACGTGCCGAAAGTAACGACGGTTGTCGGCCAGGCCGATTCGGCCGTGGTGGTACAGGGGATTGTCGCCCTTGTAGGCGACCGCTCGAAATGTCCCCCCTCGGCCGTGCAGGCCGGTGTCGGTGCGGTCCGAGCACTCCGTGCGGTAGGAGTATGTGCCTGCCTTGGGGGCCGCGAATCGAAAGCGCCAGCCCTTGCCTCCGGCCCAGAAGGCCGGCACGCGCCAACTCCGCCCGCCAGGCCCGGCGACGATCGCGTCCAGCTCGACTTCCGCAAACGGGTTTGGGCGATTCTTGCGCGAGACGAAACTCCATTGCCCTACCCGGTTTGTCGCTACGGTCCTGTCCGGCATATTGACTGTCCTTTCTCAAAAGTCGCGTAAGGCACGCAACCGATAGTGTGGGGCTGCTGCCCCACGACATGCGTACCGCTTCGGCCCGATTACGCCCGGCCGAATCTCATATCCCGCGGGACCGTAGCCCCACCGTACATCCTGGGTCTACGTATTCATCCCCGTGCGGTACATGGTGCTCAACCGACAACCTCCATCGACCCGCAAGGGAAGCCCCCGGCACGGCCGGGGGATACTTCCATAATCAACCCATATTCATCTCCGTGCTACGCACGGGGGATGATGCGCGTCTCCGGCGGGCAAAGCCCGCCCTCCCTGCTGGCGTCGGCGAAGGTCGATGCCCTTCTCGTCGGCCATCTTCAGGAAGAGCAGGTAGGTGATCTGCTCGATGTAATCGCCGTAGTCGATCCCGTCGTGCCGTAGCGTGTGGCGGAAACCCCAGAGTTTTTCAACTACATCAGCCATGCCTCTACTGTTCTTTGTCCTCCTGTTGTAGGGGGAACAGCCTCGATAGTTGGACCTTATCCAAGTCCAACCCGTAGAAACTCGGCATACGCTGATTCAGTGTTCCAGCAACCGCTCTCACGAGGCCGAACATGTAAAACGCGAAAAAGTTCACACCCCAGCCCATACCCATATTCCCGAGGATGACGTGCTTTCCTTTCAGGGGTACCTCATCCGAGACCTCAAAGCCTAGATCCAACCCCAATGGTTGATCGCCCTCAATGTAATGGAGCATGGCACAGTGATCCGGGTGGTTCTGACTGCGAAGGACGAGGAATCCGAACGGTTGGGTTGGGCCTTCACATAGGTGAACGAGTTGCGATAATGAGCGTTTGTACTCGGCAGAATCCTTCACCGCTGTCTCAAAAAACACCGCGCTGCACGCGAAAGGTGGCATCAAGAACTCCGGGTATTCCGTCGAATTGTTAGTCCCCACAAAGCCCCGCAACTTGTCCAGTTTCTCCCGGACCTCCTTTGCGGACGACACGTTGAGTGTCGCCTTCACCTCCACCACTCCCCTCACGTGTTCGACTGGGATCGCCAATCTGGTTTCCTCAGGTGGGCTTTTGGGTCCGCCGCGGGCGAAGAGCACGGGCGACTCCAGCCGATCATAGATCAGGACGTCCCACTCTTCCAGTGGGCCCTCATACTTCAGACTCGACGTGATTATGTATCCCTTGGTTACCCCAAACCGTTTCGGCAGAAACTTCCTAAGCCAGTCGCGCCACAGTGATTCAGCAGTGTGGCCGTGATCGACCTTGACAAGATCGTCCTTGGTCTGACCCTTCGCCTTGTCGTAGTCATCAAGAATCGCCTTGCGTTCAGCGTAGAACGATTCGGCTCCTATATGTTTTAGCCTCATTGCCATTGTTCGAACCGCCTATTCAGACCTATGCCGCCGCCGTTTCGTTGATCTTCTGGGAAAACTGTAAAACCGCCTACGGCACGCGGGTTATGAGCCGGCAAACTCGTGTTCCGCGTGCGGGATTTCCGGCCGTCCGCTTCTCTGCTATCCGAATCTGCAAGCAACGAGTTGCTCGCCCTACGCTTTTCTAGTGGTCCTTGAGAAGTCGCAACTGGCGGATGAACTCCGGCGCGATCGCGCCGTTACCCCACGGAACCTCCCACGTTATGACGCCGCCGTGCCCGCAAATACATGCGGTGTAGCCCGTGACCATTTCGTCGGGGAACCGCGGCGAACCTTGTCCCCAGGTCGCGCCCATGTAGGTCAGCACATGGAAGGTCGCCGTTTTGATCTTGTGCGGGCCGGCTGGGGAGGTGTCCTCCAGCGGCCATTCGGGGATGTACAACGCCTCCGCCAATTCCCCGGCCGTGTAGTCTTCCTGGTCTGTCATGCTGACCACCGGGACCTTCACCCCCGGATTGAACGCCACGACGGCATGGGGGTTGCCCGCCTTCATCGCCGCGGCGAAGCTGGCGAAATTCGGCGGGTCGTCAAAAAGGTACATGTCCTTGGGCCAATAGCACCCGTCGATCCACCAGCCGTGGACCTTGCCTGCCCAGCGGGCCGACCACTCGCGGATGACGGCCTCCCACATTTGCTGGAATTCCGCCAGGCGCTTGCCCAGGGGCTTGCCATATTGCACCGTTTCCCAGTGCAGTTTCGCGGTCGCCACGGGGTCGTATTCCGGCGCGCCGGCGGGCAGGTAGACCATCAGGCGGATGCCCGCCTTGTCCAAAACCCCGGCCAGATCGGCCACCAGGTCCCTCCGGGAGCACTTGCTGGGGCGGATGCCCACGATGGAGTCGTAGGTGGCGTTGGGGCTACAGTAATGGCCGGAATTCTGGCCGATGGTCAGGAAAAAGTGGCGAGCGCCGACGGACTTCAATTGCCCGGCGAGGCCCTCGACATCAAAGGCGTCCACCCGGGCGTTCCATTCGTCGGCTGTCTCCATGTGCCCCAGGAAGTGGACGAAAACTCCCCAGCCGGCCCGATGGAACCACTCGGTGTTGTCCATTGCGGCCACGTTGTTTATCTCAGCGGCTGGCAAACCGTATTTGGACAGGCCCAGAACCGCCCCGCCTGCCGCCAAGGCGCCCAGAAACTGCCGGCGGGTCAGAGGCGGCGTCCTGGTCTGCCATCACTTGGCTTTCTTGTGCAGGCGATCGTAGAGGTCGTTGAGCATCTTGAATTCAAGGTCGTGGGCGTACCGTTCCGTCTGCCAGCTTTGGTTCTGTTCCGGCGTGCTGGCGGCCTCCATTTCGGCGGGGGTCTTGTTGGCGGTCGTGTCGTAAGCGGTGGTACGGGCCATTTGGCGCTGGGCCTCGGAGGACTGCCGCTGGACGGCCACCGACACCCACGCCTCCACCTCGCCACCGGCGTGCTTCAGGCGGATGGTGGCGATCTGGCGGGTGGCGGAGGTGTTGAAGAACTGGTCTCCGCCGGCGGGGATGAGCTTGGGGGCGGAGGTGATCTCGCCGCTGTCCAGCTTGGCCGAAACAACGGTGTAGTACTGCGACATGACTTCGTTGGCGGCGACGAAGGCGTCCTGATAGGCCACGGCACCTAGCATTCGCGAGGCGCCTTCCGGTTCGGCGCATCCGGAGGCGAATGCGGCGGCCAGCATGGCGACGGCCAGTATTGCATTGCGGGTCATTGGATGTCTCCTATTCAAGGTTGAAGGGTTCGCACGGCGCGAGGATTATTCCTCGTCGGTTCTCCACAGCGAATAGTTGGGCGCTTCCTGCGTGATGGCGATATCGTGGGGGTGGCTTTCGGCCAGGGACGCCGCCGAGACGCGAATAAACCGGGACTTGGTCCGCAAGTCCTCGATGGTGGCCGCCCCGCAGTATCCCATGCCCGCGCGAAGCCCTCCGACGAGCTGGTAGACGAAATCCGCCAGCGGTCCGCGGTAGGGGACACGGCCTTCGACGCCTTCGGGCACGAGCTTCTCTCGCTGGGCGGTGTCCTTCTGGCCGTAGCGGTCGGCCGAGCCGGAGACCATCGCCCCCAGCGACCCCATGCCGCGGTAGAGCTTGAACCGCCGGCCCTTGTAGATGACCGTCTGCCCGGGGGACTCGTCCAGTCCGGCGAAGAGGCTGCCCATCATGACCGCCGAGGCCCCGGCGGCAAGGGCCTTGGTGATGTCGCCGCTCTGGCGGACGCCGCCGTCGGCGATGACGGGGACCCCGCGGGCGTCGGCGACGCGGGCGGTCTCGGAGATGGCGGTGATCTGCGGAACGCCCACGCCGCTGATGACGCGGGTGGTGCAGATGGCCCCCGGTCCGATGCCCACCTTGACGGCGTTGGCCCCGGCGGCGATCAGGTCGGCGGCGCCTTGGGAGGTGGCGACGTTTCCGGCGATGACGTCGATTCGGTGATCGGCCTTGATCTTCTCGACGGTCTTGATGACGTTGTCGCTGTGCCCGTGGGCGGTGTCCACCACGATCACGTCCACGCCGTGTTCGATCAGCGCGGCGATGCGCTCGTAGTCGTGGACCCCCACGGCCGCCCCCACGCGAAGCCTTCCGCGCGGGTCTTTGCAGCTCCGTGGGAACTGGCGCATCTTGTCGACGTCCCGCATGGTGATCATGCCCGCCAGCCGCCCGTCGGGGTGGACCAGCAGGAGCTTCTCGACCTTGTGGCGGTTGAGGATCAGCTCGGCCTGGTCCAACGGGGTGTCCGGCGGGGCGGTGACCAGGTTGGCCCGCGTCATGACGTTCTCGATGCGGGTCTCGGAGGCCAGGAACTTCAAATCGCGCTTGGTGAGAATGCCCACCAGCTTCCCGTCGGCGACGATGGGGATGCCGGAAATGTTGTGATCCGCCATCACCTGCCTTGCGCGGGAGGTGGATTCGCCGGGGGGCAGCGTCACCGGGTCGGTGATGATGCCGTTCTCCGACCGCTTGACCTTCTCGACTTCCAGCGCCTGGGCCTCGATGGATAGGTTTTTGTGGATGATGCCGATGCCGCCCTCCTGCGCCAGGGCGATGGCCAGGGCGGCCTCGGTGACCGTGTCCATCGGCGCCGACAGCAGCGGGATGTGCAGGCGGATGTTGGCCGTCAGCATCGAGGAGGTGTCCACGTCCCGGGGCAGCACCGAGGAACGCGCGGGAAGGAGAAGCACGTCGTCGAAGGTGATACCGTCTCCCACGAGCCTATCTTTCATGGTGTCTCCTGCACGCTGGAGTGGTTGCCAGATATAATCAGCCGATCATGCAACGGGCAAGGGAAGGTTTCAAGAAAATTGGTCCCGCGGCGGCCTGGCGGGAGATGGAGGAGTCGCTGGCGGCGCTGGCGGCGGCGGACCTGGTCCGCCGGCCGGTGACGGTGGATTCCCCCGCAGGCCCGCGCGTGACGGTCGGGGGCAGGGAGTTGGTCTGCCTGTGCGGCAACGATTATCTCTCTCTGGCGGCCGACGCTGCCGTCACCTCCGCCGCGGCGGCGGCCTTGCGGCGCTGGGGCGTCGGGGCGGGCGCCTCGCGGTTGGTCAGCGGGACCACCCGCCTGCACGTGGAGCTGGAGGCGCAACTGGCGGCCTTCAAGGGAACGGAGGCGGCGCTGGTCACTTCCACCGGTTGGGCGGCCAACCACGTCGCCGTCGCCGCGCTTGTCGGGGCGGGAGACCTGGTGCTCTGCGACAAGCTAAACCACGCCAGCATTATCGACGCCTGTCTGGCCGCCGGGGCGCGGCTGCGCACCTACCCGCACCGGGACACGCGGCGGTTGGCGGCGATTTTGGAGCGACATCGCCACGAATATCGCCGCTGCCTGATCGTCACCGACTCGCTGTTTTCCATGGACGGCGACCTGGCGCCGCTGGCGGAACTGGCGGAGCTGAAGGAGCGGTTCGACGCGCTGCTTGTGATCGACGAGGCGCACGCCACGGGCGTGTTGGGGGCCGGCGGGCGCGGGGCGGCGGAACTGCTGGGCGTGGAGGACCGCATCGACGCCGTTGTGGGAACGCTGTCCAAGGCCCTGGGCGCCCTGGGCGGGTTCGTCGCGGGGCGGCGACAACTCATCGACACCATCGTCAATACCGGGCGGGCCTTCATCTACACCACGGCCCTGCCGCCGGCGATCTGTGCCGCCGCGATGGAATCCCTGCGGATCGTCGCCGACCAGCCGGGGCGCCGGCGTCGCCTGCTGGAACTGGCCGGCGACCTGCGCGGGCGGCTGGCCTCCGCCGGATTGATCCCACCTTCCAGCGGCCCGGCCACTCCGATCATCCCCATCCTCATCGGACAGGCGGGGAAGGCCCTGCGTGTCAGCCGGGCGCTATTCGAGGCGGGGTTCCTCGTCCCGGCCATCCGCCCGCCCACCGTGCCGCGAAACGCCAGCCGCCTCCGCGTCAGTCTCTGCGCCACGCATGACCCCCAAGACCTCGCCCGGTTTGCGGAGAAGCTCCAAGCGATCCTGGCGTGAGGCCGCCCGGTAATTCCCGGCAGCAGCCCGAATACGGCGCGCGCGGGGGATGGGGTGGCATTAGGCTCAGGCGGCGGGTATCATCGCGCCGAAGTTTTGTAGGGCGGGGCTTCGGTCCCGCGCATGGAATTGTGGTGGGGCAGTAGCCCCACCCTACTGGCTACGGGGAGCAAGCAGAATGACCGAATGGGCCGGAAAAAACCTGCTGTGCTACGGTGACAACCTGGGGTTCCTCACCGATACCGAGCTTTTCCCCAACGAGTGCATCGACCTGATCTATCTCGACCCGCCCTTCAACAGCCAGCAGAGCTACAACGTGCTGTTCAAGGAGGCATCGGGGACGCCCGAGGCAGCGCAGATCACGGCCTTCGAGGACACCTGGAAGTGGGACACCGCCGCCAACGCCGCCCTGACTCGCATCCACCAGGACCCCGCCGTGCCCGCGCCCCTGGTGGAATTGATGAAAACCTTCATGAACTTCCTCAAGGCCAGCCCCATGATGGCCTACCTCGTCCAGATGGCCGTCCGACTCGTCCACATGCACCGCATCCTCAAATCCACCGGCTCACTCTACCTCCATTGCGACCCGACAGCCAGCCATTACCTCAAGCTGGTGCTGGATGCGATTTTCGGACCTCCGAATTTCCGGAATGAAATTGTCTGGAAAAGGTCCAAGCCTCACGGGAATGTTTTTACCCGATACGGAAGTATCCACGATTTGATTTTGTTCTATGGCAAATCTCACGCCATGACATGGTCACGCCCGCACGTACGATATGATCAGATGTCTGGGGAAGCCCTAGAACAGGTCCTCGCCCAATACAAACTTGTGGATGAGAATGGACGTCGTTTTCAGGCAACGTCGCTCCTGAATCCGAATCCAGATAGGCCCAATCTGACGTATGAATTTCACGGGCACAGGAAAGTGTGGAGATGGACTAAGGATCGAATGCTCAAGGCCGAGAAGGAGGGAAAGCTCTATTTTCCAAAAGGTGGCGATGGGATACCGCGTGAGATACGCTTCCTAGATCAGCAAGAAGGTCTGCCACTTCAGGACATATGGGATGAGGATGAGGTGAAACCAATCCCGGCTCAATCGGCGGAGCGATTGGGTTATCCGACGCAGAAACCACTCGGCCTTCTCAAGCGAATAGTTCTCGCCTCCAGCAATCCTGGTGACGTGATTTTGGATCCGTTTTGCGGTTGCGGGACGACGATCGACGCGGTGGAGACGGTCAATCGGGAGGCCGTATGTGGCACAGCCGCCCCGGCTGTGCAAGAAAACACCACGCCCGAGGGCGGGCGTGCCACAAACAACAAACCCAGGACCTGGATCGGCATCGACGTGACGCACCTGTCGGTGAACCTCATCAAGCACCGCCTGACGCGGTTCGTCCCCCCGCCGGAATACGAGGTGATCGGCGAACCCGCGAGCCTCTCGGCGGCGGAGGCGCTGGCCAAGGACGATCCGTTCCAGTTCCAGTTCTGGGCCTTGGGGCTGATCGGCGCCCGCCCGGCCGGGCAGAGCAAGAGAAAAGGCGCCGACCAGGGCATCGACGGCGTGCGGTATTTCATGGACGAATCCAAGGGCGGCCAGGGCCTGCTCAAGCGGATGCTGGTGCAGGTCAAGGGCGGGGGGAACGTCGGCAGCAAGGACATCCGCGATTTCGTCGGCACGCTCTCACGCGAAAAGGCCGAATTGGGCGTGTTCATCACGCTGACCGGCCCGACGCAACCGATGCGCGGCGAGGCCGCCACCGCCGGAATGTACACAAGCCCCTGGGACAAGAAGGCGTATCCCAAGGTGGCGATATTGACCGTCGAGGAGTTGCTGAAGGACCGCAGCAGGCCCAACCCGCGTTGCCTGTTGATTCCGGCGGGGGCCGACCAGCACACGCTGCCGGAACCTCCCCGGCATCGCCGCCGGGCGTCGGCCCAGGGCAACCTGGGGTTTGAAGCGTAAGCGGGCGGCGGGCCTGCCGGCGAGTTTTGTAGGGCGGGGCTACGGCCCCGCGAGATATGCTTTGGCCGCGTGGAATTGTGGTGGGGCAGTAGCCCCGCCCTACTGCCTGCCGGCGAGTGAACATAGATGGCTACGTCGAATAGAGGCAAAGGTCGGTCCAAGCCCGTCATCGGGATTGTCGGCGGGGTGGGGGCGGGCAAGAGCACGGCCGCGGCGGAATTCGGGAGGCTCGGCTGCGCGGTGATCGACGCCGACGCGATCGGCCATCGGCTGCTGGAAGACCCCGCCGTGCGCGGGCGGATCGTCCGGCGGTGGGGGCGGGAGGTCCTGGGCGCGGCGGGGCGGGTGAACCGCAAGGCGCTGGGCAGGCTCGTCTTTGGCGACCCCCGTGAGCTGGCCGCCCTCAACCGCATCCTTCACCGGCTGATCCGCCGGCATATGCGCGGGCGAATCGCCGCGGAGCGTGGCAAGGCCGCGGCGGCGGCGGTGGTGGTCGATGCGGCATTGCTGCTGGAGGCGGGCTGGGACGACCTCTGCACCCACCTGGTTTTCGTCTCCTCTGCCGCCAAGGTCCGCGCGGCGCGGGCGGGCAGGCGGCGGGGGTGGAGCAGGTCCCTCTGGCGGCAGCGGGAAAAATCGCAAATTCCACTGGACAAGAAACGCCAACGATGTCATCATATCCTTAGCAACAGTTCCAGCGTATCCCACCTGTACACGCAGGTCCGCAGGGTTTTTCATCAGATTGTTCCCAATGCGGGTTAACCAGGTAAGTGGTGTGTTTTCGGGCCTGCCTGTGGGGTAGCGGACTGCAACCAGCCGGTGTGACACGCCCCATCGAGCCACGGTCGCCACGGCAGAGGGACACTGCTCGCTCCCTCGAGGATGGCGGGCGGCGCGAGGCGCGCGCAGGGCTGCACGGGTCGGAATAATCAAGCGTTCGTAATCCATCAAGAATTTGCCGGGCGACGGCCCGGCCCGCACGAGGACATTCCCCGCATTTGGAGGCGGGTCCATCATGGCAAAGACCGCACGCAAACCCAGGAAGACGACCAGGAAGCCTAAAGGGCAGACCGCCGAGGCCCAGGTCGAATTGGAATCGCCCCCGCCGCTGGAGCAACTCGCCGCCGAGGCGCCGCCGCGGGAGCAGGCAGAAGTCCCTCAGGCGGAAGTCCCGCCGGTGGAGGCGGAAGCGCCGAGCGACTCGGGTAGCCAACCCCAGGCGGCCCCGGAGGCCGACGCCCCCGCCGCCGCGCCCGAAGCGCCGCCCCAAGGCGACGAGGAGACCGTCGCCGATTTTGACAAGGCGATGCACGCCAAGTACGAGCGGGTCAAGCGCGGCGAACTGCACATCACCGACCTACAGAAGATGACCGTCGCCGAACTCCACGACATCGCCAAGCAGGAGGAAATCGAGGAGTATACCGGCCTGGGAAAGCAGGACCTCGTCTTCAAGATACTCAAGCACCGCATCCAGCGGGAAGGTTTGATGTACGGCGAGGGGGTGCTGGAGATTCTTCCCGACGGTTTCGGCTTCCTTCGCAGCCCGGACTACGACTACCTGCCCAGCCCCGACGACATCTACGTCTCGCCGAGCCAGGTCCGCCGATTCGGGTTGCTTCATGGCAACATCGTCGCCGGGCAGATTCGGCCGCCCAAGGAGTCGGAGAAATACTTCGCCCTGCTGCGGGTGGAGGCGGTCAACTACGAGGAACCCGACAAGCTGACCGACAAGGTCAACTTCGAGGACCTCACCCCCACGCACCCCGACCGGCGCATCTTCCTGGAACATACCCCCGAAGAGATCAACATGCGCGTGGTGAACCTCGTCACGCCGATTGGTTTCGGGCAGCGCATGCTGATCGTCGCCCCGCCGCGGACGGGCAAGACCATCCTGCTCCAGAAGATCGCCAACGCCATCGCCGCCAACCACCCCGACGTCTACGTCATCATCCTGCTGATCGACGAGCGCCCGGAGGAAGTCACCGACATGCGGCGCCACACGACCGCCGAGGTCATCTCCTCCACCTTCGACGAGCCGGCCACCCGGCACATCCAGATCGCCGAGATGGTCAGCGCCAAGGCCAAGAGGGTGGTTGAGTACGGCAAGGACGTGGTGATCCTGCTGGACAGCATCACGCGCCTGGCGAGGGCCTACAACGCCGTCGCCCCGCATTCAGGCAAGATCCTCACCGGCGGCGTGGACGCCAGCGCCCTTCAGGCGCCCAAGCGGTTCTTCGGCGCCGCACGTTGCGTGGAGGAGGGCGGGTCGCTGACGGTGATCGGAACCGCCCTGGTCGACACCGGCAGTAGGATGGACGAGGTGATCTTCGAGGAGTTCAAAGGAACCGGAAACAGCGAGCTGCACCTGGACCGCCGACTGGTGGACCGGCGCATCTGGCCGGCGATCGACATCAGCCGCTCCGGTTCGCGCAAGGAAGAACTGCTGCTGGACCCCCACGAACTGAAGCTCGTCGAGCGCCTCCGCAAGGCCCTGGCGGACATGCAGCCGGTGGATGCCATGGAACTGCTGATCTCCAAGCTCCGGAAGGTCAAGACCAACGCGGAATTCCTTCTGACCCTCAACGTGGATTGACCCGCGGCGGTTGCCGGTGGAAAAACCTTCCTTGTGCCGCCTCCGGGATTCGTGCCTCTGCCCGCGACTTGCCGGAATCGATCGTTGGGGTTTACTAAGGAACTATCGCGGAACGTCTTCTTGCCGGGTTGCTCAAGAGGTGCGATGTGGCGAAGTATCAGGCGGTTCTCTTCGACCTTGACGGGACGCTCCTGGACACGATTGCGGACCTGGTCGACTCGATGAATGCGGCGCTGGCGGGGCAGGGCCTCCCGCCGCGAAGCGTGGAGGAGTGCAAGCGGTTCGTCGGGGATGGGGTCGAGATGTTCGCGACAAGGGCGCTTCCGGAAGGCCGTCGCGACGAGGCGACCGTGGCGGCCGTAGTGGCCGCTCATCGCAAGGAATACTCGCGGCGCTGGGCTGACAAGACCCGCCCCTACGATGGAATCCCCCAACTTCTGGATGAGTTGACGGCTCGCGGCGTGGCGATGGCGGTGCTGTCCAACAAGCCCGAAGACTTCACCCAACTCATGGTCGCACGGTTGCTGCCGAAATGGACCTTTGCCGCCGTGCGCGGCGCGCGGAAGGGCGAGGCGCTAAAGCCCTCCCCCGATGCCGCCTTGGGAATCGCCGCTGCGTTGGCGGTCGCCCCGGGGGGGTTCCTCTACGTCGGCGACACCAACACGGACATGCGAACGGCCGTTGCCGCGGGCATGTACCCGGTGGGGGCGCTGTGGGGGTTCCGCACGGCAGAGGAACTACTCGCCAACGGGGCTAAAACGCTCATCAATCGGCCGGCGGACCTGCTGACGTTGATCTGAATCTCTGAATCGCGGGCCGCGGCGTTCCTCAAACCGGCAAGGCCCGGCGGCCCGGTTCAGGCGGGCTTCAATTGCCGGTCCAACCAGGCGTAGGCGGCGTTTCGCGTTTCGTCGGGGAAATCGTGCCCGCCGGTAGGATAGACCGCCACGAGTTTGTCGGCGGCGCCGAGCAGTCGGTAGACGGGCGCGGCGGCGGCAATACAGTCCCGCACGCCGGAAACCTCAAAGTTGATGTCGTCGACAGGCGAGTTGGTGAAGAACGCCCGCGGGGCCAGGGTGGCGATGACTTCCGGGAAGTCGAAGGGCATCTTGGCGGGGTCCTTCTGATAGATTTCCGCGATGCGAGGCATGTATCCCTTGTGGCTCCAGCCGGCCAGGTTGCCGCCGTAGTACTTGGGGAACGCATTGAATCCGCAACTGGAGATGACGGCCTTGATGCGCGGTTCAAAGACGGCAACGTAGATGGAATTGTGCCCGCCGAGAGAGTGACCGATGGCGCCGATGCGGTCCTTGTCCACCTCCTCCAGCGACTCCAGCAGGTCTACGGCCCGCATGTGGTTCCAGATGCCCTTCATCGTGGCGCTGACGTAACCGAGGGCGTAAGGATCACATTTCCTGTAGTCGCCGTAACCGGGATAGTCCGGCGCCAGGGTGACATATCCGCGGCGGGCCAGGTGGAGTGCAAAGTGTTGTGAGTACTTGTCGGCCAACCCGGAAGGCTGGTCCTTTCCGGAAGGCCCGCTGGGGTGGGGGCAGAGCATGGCCGGGGCTTTGGCGGGCAAGTCAGCCGGCATGAACAGATAGGCCGGTACGCGGTCGCCTTCCTCGGCGGCATAGGTGATCTTGAGGCGCCGGCATCCGGGCAGCGGGACTTCCTCGAGCGTTTCCACCTCCAGGGGTACGCGACGGGACGGGTCGGGCGGCGGGCCCATCACGAGCTGCATGTTGAGCAGGATGTGCGCGCGGCGCTTCTCCCATTCGGCGGCGGTGGTGACGGGGTGAGGATTGCCCTCGTCGTCCTTGTAGACCAGCAGGTTGGAGCGATCCGCGTAGAGAGGGGCTATGGAGGTCATTGTGATTCCTTGGTCAATGCTCTGCGGTCCAGGCAAATGTGTCGATCCAGCCTACTCGTTTTCCGTAACTCCATCCGCCGGTAACGCTTCCGAGGCCGGGACGGTGGCGGCGGCGGTTTCCCGTGAGGCTGTTGCTTCGGCGGTCGGCGGGGTGGCCTCCAGCGTGGTAGTGACCGGGCGGATGGCCGTCGCCCCGCCGCGAAGCTCCTCGACCTTGGGCAGGTCGCTGAGGTCGGCCAGCCCGAAAACCTCCAGGAACCGCTTTGTGGTCCCATAGAGCAGGGGGCGGCCCAGCACCTCGGCCCGACCGGCGATCCTGATGAGCTGCTTTTCCATCAGCCCTCGCAACACCTCCCCGCAAGCCACGCCCCGGATAGCCTCGATGTCGGCGCGGAGGACTGGCTGGCGATAGGCGACGATAGCCAGCGTCTCCAGCGACGCCTGCGAGAGGCGCGAGTCGTTTCGCTGGTGGCTCAGCCGGGCCAGCATGTCGCCGAAGTGACCCTGGGTGAGCATCTGGTAACCGCCGGCGATGTGCTCAATACGAAAGGCCGAGCCGACCTGCTCGTAGCGGGCGTTGAGCGCCTCGACTGCCTCCTTGACCAGCCGCGCGGTGGGCAGCTCGGCGACCAGGGCGATCTTCCCGGCCGTCAGGGGCGAATCACAGGCAAACAATATCGCCTCGACGTCGGCGACAATCCGGTCGTCGAGCTTGGCGGGCGCCTTGGCATCCTGGGACCGCGGGGCGAGTGACGAGCCAACCGCTTCCGACGAGGGGTCGTCGCTGTTCTCCGAGGGCGCGCCGGTGGGATCCGCCGGGGCGATTTCGATATCGTCTGACATTGCCGTACGTTACCTGGCAGCCGAGCCGCTCGTCAAGCCCGCTGCCCCCGGCCATGCGGGCCACGCGCTCAGTCATACCTCAGCGGTCCCTTGCCGACGCGGCGGCGTATATCGGCCTGAATCTCGATGAGCGTCCGTCGGACCCGGTCCACGAACTCCTGCGACGGAAGTTCCTGCGCCTCCTCCCGCGGGATCGGCGGGGCATATTGGACGATGACGCTCCCCGGGCGCGGCAGCGCCAGCGTCCTGGGCCAGGCCTCAAAGGCCCCCTCGATGACCACCGGAACGGTCCACCGCGCCACCCGCTGGGCGAGCATGGCCACCCCGGGCAACAAAGGCCCGATGCGTCCGTCGGCGGTGCGTGTTCCCTCCGCGAACACCACCACCTGTCCGCCGTCGCGGATGCGCCGCATGGCCTCCTTCAGAGCGCCCAGGTCGGCCGTCGCGCGGCGGACCGGGAAGGCGTTGACCGACCGGATCAACTGCTTGAAGACGGGGAAGTAGAATAGCGAGTCGCGGGCCATGTAATTCACGGGCCTGCGAAGGGCGAAACTCATCAGCACGGGGTCCAGAAAGCTCTGGTGGTTGCAGATGTACAAAACACCGCCTTCGGCCGGCTCGTAGTGGCGGTTGAAGACGCGGACCTTCCAGGCGGGGCTTATCGTCACCTGCAAGACAAACCGTATCCACCGATACCAGAGGCTGGGCGGTTGGATTCCATCGCCCAGCCGCCAGCCTCGCAGCCTGGGATTCGGATAGCTGGAAAGGGGCCTCATCGCCGCCCCTTGACGTGTCGGAGAAGCTCTTGCGTCACTTGCGCGATGGACAGGTCGGACGTGTCGATCTCGATGGCTCCGGGTGGTTTCACCAGCGGCGCGACGTCGCGGTTGCGGTCCCGGCCGTCACGGACCAGGATCGCCTTCAACACGCGACGGTAATCGGTCTGCCCACCGGCGGCGAGCATTTCATCGCACCGGCGCCGGGCGCGGACCTCCGGAGAGGCGTCCAGGTAGAACTTCACCTCCGCCTCGGGAAACACCACCGACCCCTGGTCCCGGCCTTCGGCGACGAAATCGCCCAGCGCCGCGCCGATTTGCCGCTGAAGCTCCACCAGCACCTGGCGGACCCGCCCGCAGCGGGCGACGTAGTGAGAGTTGTCGGACACCTCCTCCGAGCGGATTTCGCGCGTGACGTCCAGGCCGTCCAGGAATGTTTTCGTGCCGTCGGGGCCGGGGCGCAGTTCGATCCTGGCGGCGCCGGCAAGGCGGGCGAGGGCCTCGGCGTCCTCCATGTCCACGCCCCCTCGCAGCGCCAGCAGCGTCACGGCGCGATAGGTCGCCCCGGTGTCCATGTAGGCGATTCCCAGGGCCTTGGCAAGTTCCC
>Ga0315273_10002852_pt1 | contig 20606 bp, 21 predicted proteins | sample YL17G02_0_MG_FD_205753 | JGI IMG/M metagenome (GOLD analysis project Ga0315273, IMG submission 205753) | Sediment microbial communities from Yellowstone Lake, YNP, Wyoming, USA - YL17G02_0 | ecosystem: Environmental > Aquatic > Freshwater > Lake > Sediment | place: USA: Wyoming | collected... | reverse complement strand
GGCCAGTTGGTGGACGAGCCGTCGTAGTCCACGCCCAGGCCGCCGCCCACGTCGAGGAACCGGAGCCCGGCGTCCGCCTTCGCCAGCTCGACGTAGATCCGGCAGGCCTCCTGCATGGCGTCCTTGATGGCCCGCACGGCGGAGATCTGCGAGCCGATGTGGAAGTGCAGCAGCTCGAGGCAGTCCAGCATCTGCTCGGCCCGCAGTTTGTCCACGAGCAGGACCAGCTCGGAGGCGGTGAGGCCGAACTTCGAGCGGTCGCCGGTGGACTCCATCCACTTGCCCGCGCCCTTCGTGGTCAGCTTGCCGCGCACGCCGATGTGCGGGCGGATGCCCAGCCGGCGGGCCACCTGGAGCAGCAACTCCAGTTCGCGGAAGCGGTCGATGACCACGATCGGGTAGCGCCCCAGCTTCTGCGAGAGGAGCGCCGTCTCCATGTACTCGACGTCCTTGTAGCCGTTGAGCACGAGCAGCGCGTCCGGGCTGTCGAGCAGGGCGAGCCCCGCCAGCAGCTCGGGCTTGGAGCCGGCCTCGAGCCCCAGGCCGAACGGCGAGCCGAAGCGCACCAGTTCCTCGACCACCTGGTGCTGCTGGTTGACCTTGATCGGGTAGACGCCCCGGTAGCGCCCGCGGTAGCCGTATTCCCGGATGGCGCCGTCGAAGCAGCCGAACAGCGCCTGCACCCGGCTGTGGAGGATGTCCGAGAAGCGCATCAGCAGCGGCATGCCCAGCCCGCGGCGCTGCAGGTCCAGCGCGAGGTCGAAGAGGTCAACGCTCGGACCCTCCGGCCCCAGGGGTGTGACTTCCACGTGCCCCGCATCGTTGATGCGGAAGTAGCCGCTCGACCAGCCCGCGACGTTGTACAGCGCGGCCGAGTCCTTCGTCGTCCAGGTGCGGATCTCTCTCAACTCCACCCTCCGGGCTGCCTGCTCCGATGTGCCACGACCGGCGACCGTGCGCCGCGCAGGGTCAGGAGATTACCCCCGCGCGACTCGCAGCGCGAGCCTTCTATGCGCTAGACTACCCTGCCTCGGCCCGCTTCGTCCGGGTGCCGCGTCCCCTCGAGCCGGGGGGCGCGCGGCGCGGGCCGGTCCCAGGGAGGCCTCGATGCCCAGCACGTCACCACTGTCCAGACGCGCGCAGCAGATGCCGGCCTCGCCCATCCGCCGGCTGGCGCCCTTCGCCGTAAAGGCCCGCGAGGCCGGCAGGACCGTCTACTCGCTCAACATCGGGCAGCCCGACGTCCCCACCCCGCAGGCCATCCTCGACCGCCTGCGCTCGTACGGCGACGCCTGCGTCCCCTACGGACCCTCGCAGGGGCTGCCGGAGTTCATCGAGGCGCTCCGCGCGTACTACGCCGGGATCGGCGTGACGCTCGCCGCCGAAGAGATCTTCGTCACCACGGCCGGCAGCGAGGCGATCCTGTTCACGTTCGGCGCCCTCTGCGACACCGGTGACCAGGTGATCGTCTTCGAGCCCTTCTACACCAACTACAACGGCTTCGCCACCATGATGGGCGTCGGGCTCGTACCCGTGACGACCCGCGCCGAGGACGGCTACCATCTGCCGCCGCGCGCCGCCATCGAGGAGAAGATCGGGCCACGCACCCGGGCCATCCTCATCTGCTCGCCCAACAACCCGACCGGCACGGTCTACAGCGACGCCGAGATCGACCTGCTCGCCGCGATCTGCCGCGAGCGCGGCCTCGTGCTGATCGCCGACGAGGTCTACCGGGAGTTCGTCTACGAGGGGCGCCGGCACCGCTCGGTGCTGACCCTGGCCGGCATGGAGCAGCAGGTCGTGGTGGTGGACTCGGTTTCCAAGCGCTACTCGCTGTGCGGCGCCCGCCTCGGCAACATCGTCAGCCGCAACCTGGACTTCATGGCGGCGATCATGCGCTTCGGCCAGGCGCGCCTGTGCCCGCCCACGGTCGAGCAGTACGCCTGCGCCGCGCTCACCGAGGTGCCCGCCTCATACTTCGCGGGCGTGATCGCCGAGTACCAGAAGCGCCGCGACGTGGTGTTCGACTCGCTCGCCGCCATCCCCGGCGTGCTGGTGCGCAAGCCCGAGGGCGCTTTCTACATCTGCGCGAGGCTGCCCGTGGACGACGCCAACGCCTTCGCCGAGTGGCTGCTCAGGGACTTCGCGCTGGACGGCCAGACCGTGATCGTCGCCCCCGCCGACGGTTTCTACGCCACGCCGGGGCTGGGCCGGTACGAGGTGCGCATCGCCTACGTGCTGGAGGAGACGAAGCTGCGCCGGGCCATGAAGTGCCTGGGCGCGGCGCTGGCGGCGTACCCGGGGAAGGTCGCGGTGGCGGCCCGGGGCTGAGCGAAGACACGCGGAAAGCGGACCGCCCGGCGGGGTGACCTGCCGGGCGGTCGCGGTCTCCGGGCGCTACTTCGGCAGCCTCAGCGCCACTCCCAGGTAGTAGGGCCAGAGCAGCAGGGCGAACAGCGCCTTCCCCAGGGCCAGCTTCAGGAAACCGAGCGTGAACAGCCAGCCCGCGAACCAGAGCGGACCGACGAGTGCGCCCGCATCCACCGAATGGGATTCGTGTCTGGACTTCTCACCCATGCGCTCCTCCTGCGGAATGGCCTTCTCGGCATGCTTCTCTCCAACCGTGCCGGGACGCCGGACCGGCGCCCCCCTCACTTCCCGCGCACGAAGTGCGGCATCTCAAACGGGATCTCCAGCGACAACTCGACGAACCCGGCGTACTCGCCGTCGCGGTACCACGGCGCCTAGCAGATGAGCTTCTTCACGCCGTCCTTCTCGATGGTGTAGGCGTTCGCCTTGCCGGAGGCGAGCAGCGCGTCCAGCTTGCCGCGCGCGGGCTCGGGGTGGCGGTCGAGGACATTCGTGCCGATCAGCGCCCCGCCGCCGCCGTCCGCGAAGACCGCGATCGAACGGGCGTTCATCTCCAGGACGACGCCATCGCGGCCGCACACCGTGACGGCGCCAGGGAACGCCCGCACCCATCCGTGGTCCGCCATCCGACTCTCCTTCGACGTCGCCAGTGGCGCTCGCGCGCCGCGCTCCCGTCTCCGCCGGGACAGCGGCCCGTGACCGTTCTCAGACCGGCGGCCGCCTCGTATGCCACTCCCTCGCCCGTTCGCAGGCCCGCGCCGCGCGCAGCACGAGCGCCTCCTCGAACGGCCGCCCGATGATCTGCAGGCCCACGGGCATCCCGGCGCCATCGAAGCCGCACGGCATCGAGATGGCAGGGTAGCCCGCCAGGTTCACCGGCGTCAGCAGACGGTTCCACGCCGCCTCCGGCTCGCGTGACATGGGCTCGCCCACGCGCAGCGGCGCCTGCGGCAGGCAGGGCGTTACCAGCACATCGGCCACCACCAGCGCCGCGCGGAACGTGGCGCGCACGATCGCCTGCACGCGGCGCGCGTTGACGTAGTCCGCCGCCGCGACGAGCTGCCCCAGCTCGAGACCGCGCCGCACGTCGCCGCCGTAGTCGTCCGCCCGCTCGCACAGCCAGGGGCCGTGGAACGCCGACGCCTCGGCGGCCAGGATGGCGTGGTGCGCGGTGTACGCCCCGGCCATGCCGGGCAGCGCCACGTCCACGCGGCGCGCGCCCTCGCGCTCCAGCAAGGCGATGGCCTCGCGCACCGCCGCCTCGACGCCGGGCTCCACGCCCTCGAAGAACCACTCGTGCGGCACCCCGAGCGTGAGTCCGCCCGCGCCGCGCTCGAGGTCACGCGCGAAGTCCTCCGCCGGCCGCACCGCGCACCACTCGTCCTCGGCGTCCGGGCCGGCGATCACGTTCATCAGGAGCGCCAGGTCCTCGACCGCGCGCGCCATCGGGCCCACGGTGTCGAAGGACCAGGCCAGCGGTGCAACGCCCCGGCGGCTCGCGCGGCCCAGCGTGGGCTTGAGCCCAGTCACGCCGCAGGCGCCCGCCGGGATGCGGATCGAGCCGCCGGTGTCCGTGCCGAGCGAGACGGTGCACAGCCCCGCCGCGAGCGCGGCGGCGCTGCCGCCGCTCGAGCCACCGGGACTGCGCTCCAGGTCCCACGGATTGCGGGCCGGGCCGTAGTGGGGGTTGTCGTTCGTCGTGCCGAAGGCGAACTCGTGCATGTTCGTCTTGCCGAGCAACACGAGTCCGGCCGCGCGCAGGCGCTCGACCACGGCGGCGTCGCGCACCGGAACGTTCTCCGCCAGGATCTTCGAGCCCGCGGTCGTCCGCACGCCCGCGGTGTCGAAGATATCCTTGAGCGCCATGGGCACGCCGTGCAGGGGGCCCCGGCTCCGCCCCGCCGCGATCTCGCGCTCGGCCGTCGCCGCCTCCGCCAGCGCGCGGTCGGCGGTCACGGTCAGGAACGCGCCGAGCTTCGCGTTCAGCCGATCGACGCGAGAGAGACAGGCGCGCGCGGCCTCGACGGGCGAGGCCTCGCGCCGCGCGATCCGGCGGCCCAGCTCGGCGCCACTCAGGAAGCAGAAGGCGTCTTCGGTCACGGCGCGCGATCCTCGAGGACTCCCGCCGGTGGCGGCGCGGCGTCGCGCGGCAGCCTCTCGCCGATGTACGCAAGGCGCGAGAACAGGCTCTCGGCCAGCGGGCGCAGCATCGCTGCGCGCTCGGCGTCGAGCGCGAACCCACGCTGCCGCGCCAGGGCGATCAGCAACTCCTCGGGTAGGTCGGGCGTGTCGAACATGCCATCCCCGCTCGGTCGGGCGTGCGGCGGGCCGGACGACCCGCGGGACAGGCGCGCATCATACGACGAAGTGCGACGACGCGCGGTCTGCGCTATCGTCCCGCCATGCCCGAGCTGCCCGACATCGTCGTCTACGTGGAGCACCTCGAGCGCCGGCTCGCGGGCGCGACCTTCACCGGCGCCCGCATCCGCAGTTCGAACCTGCTGCGCAGCGTCGTACCGCCGCTCGATGCGGCCGCGGACCACCCGGTGATCGGCGTGCGGCGCATGGGCAAGCGCATCGTCATCGCGCTCGAGGGTGGCTTCGCGCTGGTGCTCCACCTGATGATCGCGGGCCGGCTGCGCTGGAAGGAAGCAGGCACGAAGCCGCCCGGGAAGATCGGCCTCGCCGCGCTCGACTTCACCACGGGGACGCTGCTCGTCACCGAGGCGAGCACCCGGCAGCGCGCGTCGTTGCACGTCCTCCAGGGGGCGGAGGCGCTCCGCGCGCTCGACCCGGGCGGGATCGAGGTGCTGGAGGCGGACCTCGCCGCCTTCGACGCGGCGCTCCGGCGCGAGGACCACACGCTCAAGCGCGCGTTCACCGACCCGCGGCTCTTCAGCGGGATCGGCAACGCCTTCTCGGACGAGATCCTCCACCGCGCGCGCCTCTCCCCGCTCCAGCGCACGCCGCGGCTCGCGGACGCGGAAGCCGTGCGGCTCTTCGATGCGGTGCGGGCGACGCTGACCGGGTGGACCGAGCGACTGCGGCGCGAGAGCGCCGACGCATTCCCGGAGAAGGTCACCACGTTCCGCGAGGGGATGGCCGTGCACAGCCGCTGGCGCAGGCCCTGCCCGGAGTGCGGCTCACCGGTGCAGCGCATCGTCTACGCCGAGAACGAGACCAACTACTGCGCGCGCTGCCAGACCGGGGGCCGGCTGCTCGCCGACCGCGCGCTCTCGCGGCTGCTCAAGGCCGACTGGCCCCGCACGCTCGAGGAACTGGAGGAGGGGCGGGCGGGACGCTGATCCGGGCCCCGCCCGCTTGCCTCATCCGGCGAATCGAGGACGGTCCCGGCCCCACCCGTGGATCCGCCGCGCGCGGCCCCAGTGCAGACCATTCGCTCAGCGGTGCAGGGCCACGCTCTGTTCCAGGTACGTTGCCACGCCCTTCTTCAGATCCTCGACGTTCATCACCGGGTGCATCTCCAGCGTGCCGTTCAGCTCGGTGAAGAGGGGCTCGGCAATCGCCGGGATGTCGGAGGGACTTCTGAGGTCGAAGATCATGATGGCGGTGCGGTGGCCGTTCTCGGGGCGGAAGTAGGCGGCTTCGGGGCGAAGATGGCTTGCCGTCTCTCCGAGGACTCGCTCGATCGTACCGTCCTTGCCGGTCGGAGCGCCTGCAGCGACCGGCATCGTGATCTTCAGAGTGTACGCATGGGATCCGTGCTCCTCTACGAGGGTGGGTGTGCGCGGCACCCATCATCAGATGAACGGTCCGCCGGGCTGGTGCGTCATTTCCACGACAGGCCGCCGTGGTGTCGTCCCGGCAAGCGATCGGACTCTGCTGCTGCGAAGTCGAACGAGCGGGCTCAACTCTCTCCCTCCGCCGCGTCCCCGCTCACCTCGGCAGCGAGCACGGTGAATGTGCTCGCTGCCGGTTCGGTCACCAGCATGGCGTGGCTGCCATCATCTGGAATCCACTCCTACTTGTGGGCACTTCCTGTCACCGAATGATCACCAGCCTCCGGACGGCCTCAGCACCCTCCGTGCGCAATCGCAGGAAGTACACACCCTCGGGCAGTTGTATGCCGTCCGGGGCGAACTTGTCGAGCTTGAGCACGTGGGTGCCCGCAGTCACGCTACCCTCGAGCATCCGGCGGACTACCCTACCCGTAAGATCGTAGACGGCGACAGAGCAACTTCCCGGACGTGCAAGGGAATACTCGATCGACACCTCCCCGGAGGTCGGGTTGGGGTGTGGATATCCCAGCCCGAATCGAAGAGCAGGAGACGTCAGGATGCTCTTCTCTTCGAACATCGATTCCTGGCCCCGCTCGTCGACACGCCCGATCCGGTACTCATAGCGTGTCTCCCGCTCGACCGTCGTGTCACGGAATGAGTACCCATCTCCACCCGCAAGGAGCAGTTCTTCATTGAGCTTCAGCCAGGGCTTCCGGCTCGCCAGGGCGCGATAGAGATTCGCTCCCTCTTCGCTCCCGGCACCAAACGCCCAACTGGCCCGCACCTCGCCACTCAGTGCGACCAACTCGAATCTCCTGAGCACAATCCCTGTCGGGTAGGCGCAGGAGACCCTCATGTTGCACGAGTCCACCAGGGCCGGATCACTTACCGCAGAAGCGAAGAACTTCACCTGGTCGACTGCGCACGATTCCGGATGGGCGGGGATGTGGATCATGACCAGCACGGTATCGCTGTGTTCCGGCTCGAGGATGGCGGTCGTCCCGATTGTCGCGGGGTAGAGGGTCCATCCCAGGGCGTCGCGAACTTCCCAGCGAAAAGCCTGCGGCAGGAACCCACGATTCCGCAGCCAGAACTGGAGAGGGATGTCGGCATAGTGCGTGCCGTCCGCGTTCGGCGGGCAAACCGAGCACAGGCCACCAGCGGCCAGCATGAAACCCCAATCCACGCGTCCATCCAGCCACAGCGACCGGCCGACGGGGCTCGGCTGGCCGATCACGTCGATGATGGCGAAACTCGGACTACTGCTGCGCCCGCCCGCCTGGTCGAGAACCTGATCCCGCAGAATCGGTGAGGCCACAGCGTAGCCCACAGGGCTGGTCCCGGGCCCGGTTCCGAACAAGACCGCAAACCCAAGACCCATCATGGTCGCAAACAGGACGCCGGTACGTCGGGTCATCGCAGGGCCCTCCTCTGTGTTTCCCCGGAGCGAGGCCTAGTACCCCGTGCGGCGGCCAATGGCCAACCAGTCGAACGATGCGTTGGAAGATCCCCCGCCGAGTTCGCGGACCACAAATCCACCACGGGAGCGCGACTCCACGAAGATCCCGCCACAGGGACCGCTTGGAGTGACAAGCACCTGAATGGGCACGACGTCAGAGGTCCAATTGACGAAGCTGGGAGCGAAGTTGACTACCGAAGTGCCACCGCTCAACGTGGCTTGCCCCGAGGCCATGATCTGCACTTCGGGCCCCTCCACGCAGTACACGAATTCCTCTTCGCCGGTAGGCGAGAGCTTCGTCGCGGCCTTCGTCCCGGTGGCGGTGATCTTGCCAACGACGTACAGCCCCAGATTGCTGTTCGAGCCCGCATTGATGCCAACCGCCGACTGGGTCGGGGAGGTCGTCGTAATGAAGTCCGCCGCGAGGCCACTCTGCTTCAGGACCTTGAAGCTGTGCGTCCCCTTGAGATCCACCTGCGTGACATCATTCACGCGAAGATCCGCATTGACGTTGAACGAACTCCCGGAGGGGAAGTTCACGGGGTACGGGCCGGCGTAGTTGCTCAAGTCCTGCGGACCGGGAGGTCCCGTCGCACCCGTTGCGCCGGTCGCACCCGTTGCGCCCGTCGGCCCCTGGGGTCCTGTCGCGCCGGTGGCGCCCGCCGGACCTCCCGGCCCCGTGGCCCCTGTCGGCCCCACGGATCCTGCTGTGCCGGTGGCGCCCGTTGGCCCCATCGGCCCCACTGGCCCCATCGGTCCCACTGGCCCCGGCAATCCAGTCAATCCGGTCGAATCGCCGACCCATCGGCCTGAACTATCGATGACGATGTGATCGGGCCGGCCGAACCAGCCCGGGATGGCCAGAGACCTTGGATTGATATCTCTCCCCGAGACGTCATCGGCTTGGCCAGCACGCAGCGAGAAGATCACGCTCGTGAGCGGCCGAAGCGGCCTTGCCTCCGGGTCGCTGTCGATGCGAACCCCAAGAAACCGTGGGCCGCCGTCGAAGAGCGCGTCCGTCAGAGGCGAGACACTCCCCAGGAGGGTGTTGAGTTGGCCCCGATACACCCCGATGCTCTGAGTCTCCTCCCACAGCGCGGATGTGCCCGTCGTGTCTGAATAGATCGCGAAGTGGAATTGGTGATTTCCTTCGAGCAGATCCCCACCGGAGGTCGTCAGCAGCCCCTGGTAGTTCAGTGTTCGCGGCACTCCTGCAGACAAAATTGTCGGGAAGAGGGGGATGCTTGCGTACAGCGAGAGAACCACGACTGGAATCAGACGCCTTGCCCACACTCTCATGGGCGACCTCCATGGGGCGAGCTGGAGAGCTTCCATTGGGACCGGAAGCGTGCGGGGGGAACGATCGGACCGTATCAGTGGTTGATACAGCGGTCAAGCCCTATTCTCCGACGAGCGCACGCTTCTCCGTGAGGAGAGCGTGGTTCGCCAAGCCGAGAGCGCCCAACGATCACCCGTCGGGCGCTCGGGCTCACCCCGGGGAACGCTGACGCCTCAGCCCTGCGCCGCCTCCGTCTCGTCCCCGCTCACCTCGTCAGCCAGCACCGTGGCGCGCCCGGCGGCGACCTCGAAGAAGCCGCCGCTTACCCGCCAGTGCCGCTCGTCGCCGCCCGGCTCGCGCGCGGTGAGCGTGCCCGAGGCCAGCTCGGTCACCAGCGCCGCGTGCCCGGCGAGCACACCCAGGTAGCCCTCGCTGCCGGGCACCTGCACGTACTCGACCTTGCCCTCGAACACCGCGCGCTCGGGGGTCAGGATCGACAACTCGAACTGGGTCGCCGCCATGGTCAGTGCCTTGCTCCCGCGCTCACGCGTGCGCCGCGGCCATGCGCTCGGCCTCGGCGATGACCTCGTCGATCGAGCCCTTGAAGCGGAACGCCTGCTCGGGAAGGGCATCCAGCTCGCCGTTCACGATCATCTTGAAGCCCTTGACCGTGTCCTCGGTCTTCACGTACTTGCCGGGCTGGCCGGTGAACGCCTCGGCCACGAAGAACGGCTGCGACAGGTACTGCTCGATGCGGCGCGCGCGCGCCACGATGAGCTTGTCCTCCTCGCTCAGCTCGTCCATGCCGAGGATGGCGATGATGTCCTGCAGGTCGCGGTACCGCTGCAGGATCCGCTGCACCGAGCGCGCCACCAGGTAGTGCTCCGCGCCCACGATCTTGGGGTCGAGGATGCGCGAGGTCGAGGCCAGCGGGTCCACCGCGGGGTAGATGCCGCGTTCGGTGATGGCGCGGTCCAGCACCGTGGTGGCATCGAGATGCGCGAAGGTGGTGGCCGGCGCCGGGTCGGTGATGTCGTCGGCCGGAACGTAGATGGCCTGCACCGAGGTGATCGAGCCGCGCTTGGTCGAGGTGATGCGCTCCTGGAGCGCGCCCATCTCGGTGCCCAGCGTGGGCTGGTAGCCCACCGCGCTCGGCATGCGCCCGAGCAGCGCGGAAACCTCGCTGCCGGCCTGCACGAAGCGGAAGATGTTGTCGATGAAGAGCAGCACGTCCTGGCCCATCTCGTCGCGGAAGTACTCGGCCATGGTCACGCCGGTCAGCCCGACGCGCAGGCGCGCTCCGGGCGGCTCGTTCATCTGGCCGAACACCATCACGGTCTTCGCGATGACGCCCGACTGGGTCATCTCGAGGTACAGGTCGTTGCCTTCGCGGGTGCGCTCGCCCACCCCGGCGAACACCGAGTAGCCGCCGTGCTCCGTGGCGATGTTGCGGATGAGCTCCTGGATCAGCACGGTCTTGCCCACGCCCGCCCCACCGAACAACCCGACCTTGCCACCGCGCATGTACGGGGCGAGCAGGTCCACGACCTTGATGCCGGTCTCGAACTGCTCGGGCGTGGTCTCCTGCTCCTCGAACGACGGCGAGGAGCGGTGGATCGGGCTGCTCTTGCCGGTCTCGACGGCCCCCTTGCCGTCGATGGTCTCGCCGAGCAGGTTGAAGAGCCTTCCCAGGCACTGCTCGCCCACCGGCACCGAGATGGGCCCGCCTGTGTCCACGGCCGTCATGCCGCGCACCAGCCCCGCGGTCGAGCTCATGGCGATGCAGCGGACCTGGTTGTCCCCCACGTGCAGCGCCGCCTCGACCGTGAGCTTGATGCCCTTCCCGGGATCCTCGATCTTGATGGCGTTGAGGATCCGCGGCAGCTTGTCCGGGTCGAACGCCACGTCCACGGTGGGCCCGATGACCTGCACGACTCTACCGACGTTCATCGTCTCTCCTTCGCCGGCCGCGCCGAGCGCGTGCCGCTCGTGTGCTATCTAAGCGCCTCGGCGCCACCGACGATATCCAGGATCTCCCGCGTGATCATGAGCTGCCGCAGCCGGTTCCGCTGCAGGACGAGTGCATCGAGCAGTTCACCCGCATTCTTGGTCGCCGCTCCCATGGCGGTCATCCGCGCGCCCTCCTCGCTGGCGCGCGAGTCGGCCAGCGCCGCGAGCATCCGCGCGTCGGCGAAGCGCGGCAGCAGCGCCTCGAAGATGGCCTCGAGCCCGGGCTCGAGGATGACGTCGCCCGCAGCGGACGAGTCTTCCGCGGACGGAGTCGCCCCGATGGGCAGGAAGGTCTCGCAGGTCACCTGGCGGCGCAGCGCGGAGAAGAACCGGGTGTAGAGGATCTCGACCTTGTCCACCTCGCTGCTCTCGAAGCGCCGCAGCAGGTCGCCGGTGACGCGCCGCGCGGCCCCGACGCTGGCGTCGGCACCGAGGTCGGTGAAGGTCGCGAGCACCGGCCAGCCGCGCCGCCTGAAGTAGTCGCGCCCCTTGCGGCCCACGACGATCAGCGCCAGGCTCCCGGTCACGGCCTCGCGCAGGCGCTCGTCGGTGGCGCGGAACAGGTTCGTGTTGTAGCTGCCGCACAATCCGCGGTCCGAAGTGATCACCACCAGCGCCGTGGTCTTCACCTCGCGCGCGGCGAACAGCGGCACCTCCCGCTCTCGCGCGACGGCGGCCAGGTTCTCGAGCATCCCGGCCAGCTTGATGGCGTAGGGCCGGGTAGCCAGCGCCCGCGCCTGCGCGCGGCGCAGCTTCGCCGCGGCCACCATCTCCATGGCCTTGGTGATCTGCTGCGTGCTGGTGACGGAGCGGATGCGCCGCCGGAGGACCTTGAGCGAGGCCATGGGTCACGGTTTGAAGACGGTCTTGAACTTCTTCGCGGCCTCGTGGAGCCGCGCCTGGCCGGCGTCCGAGAAATCCTTCGTGGTGCGGATGTCGTGCGGGAGCTCGGGGTGTTCCTTCTCGACGAACGCGATGAACTCCTGCTCGAAGCGGCGCACGGCCTCCACCGGCAGGTCGTCGAGGTAGCCGTTCACGCCGGCGAAGAGCGAGATGACCTGCTGCTCGACCGGCATGGGCACGTACTGCTCCTGCTTCAGCAGTTCCACCATGCGCTCGCCGCGCGTCAACTGGGCGCGCGTCGCCTTGTCGAGGTCCGAGCCGAACTGGGCGAAGGCCGCGAGCGAGCGGTAGGACGCCAGGTCCAGGCGCAGGCGGCCGGCGACCCGGCGCATGGCCTTGATCTGGGCATTGCCACCCACGCGCGACACCGAGATGCCCACGTTCACCGCCGGCCGCACGCCGGCGTAGAAGAGGTCGGGCTCGAGGTAGATCTGTCCGTCCGTGATCGAGATGACGTTGGTCGGGATGTACGCGGCCACGTCGCCGAGCTGGGTCTCGATGAACGGCAATGCGGTGAGCGAGCCGCCGCCCAGCGGCTCGGAGAGCTTCGCCGCGCGCTCGAGCAGGCGCGAGTGCAGGTAGAAGACGTCGCCCGGGTAGGCCTCGCGGCCCGGCGGGCGCCGCAGCAGCAGCGACAGCTGCCGGTAGGCCTGGGCGTGCTTGGAAAGGTCGTCGTAGACGACCAGCGCGTGCTTGCCGTCATAGAGGTAGTCCTCGCCCATCGCCACGCCGGCGAAGGGCGCCAGGTACTGCAGCGGCGCGGGCTCGGAGGCCGAGGCCGACACCACCGTGGTGTACTTCATCGCGCCGTACTTCTCGAGCGTGGCCACCAGCGCCGCGACCGTGGACTCCTTCTGGCCGATGGCGACATAGATGCAGGCCACGTCCTGGCCCTTCTGGTTCAGGATGGTGTCCAGGATGATGGCGGTCTTGCCGGTCTGGCGGTCGCCGATCAGCAGCTCGCGCTGGCCGCGGCCGATCGGGATCATCGAGTCGATGGCCTTGATGCCGGTCTGGATCGGCTCCTTCACCGGCTGGCGCTCGATCACGCTGGGCGCGGTCCACTCGAGATTGCGGAAGCGGTCGGTGCCGACCGGCCCCTTGCCGTCCACCGGCCGTCCCAGGGCGTTCACCACGCGCCCCACCAACGCATGGCCGACGGGCACCGAGGCGATGCGGCCGGTGCGCTCGACGCGGTCGCCCTCCTTGATGTTCTCGTCGGAGCCCAGCAGCACGGCGCCGACGTTGTCCTCCTCGAGGTTCAGCACCAGGCCCATGACGTCGTCCGGGAACCTGAGCAACTCGCCGGCCATGGCGTCCTCGAGGCCCCAGAGGCGCGCGATGCCGTCGCCCACGGAGAGCACGGTGCCGACGCTCTTCGTCTCGAGGGTGGCCTCGTAGCGTTCGAGTTCCTGCGCCAGCACGGCGCTCACTTCTTCGGGTCGAAAGGACATGGGCACGAACCCCGATGGGTGGTGTGAGAGACGTCCCTACGGTGTCTGGAGACTGACCTCGAAGAGCCGGTCCTGCAACGACTGGAGCAGGCCCTTCACCGAGCGGTCCATGACGCGGTCGCCGATGCGCACGTACAGGCCGCCGAGCAGGGCCGGGTCCACGCGGGTCTTGAGCTCGATCGTGAGCCCGGTCGTGAGCTCGAGCCGGGCGTGCAGGCGCTTCAACTCGTCTTCGGTGAGCGGCACGGCGCTCACCGCCTCGGCCTCCTGCAGGCCCTGCCAGACCCGCACCTGTTTCTCGTACTCGTCCACCGCGGCGGGGAACAGTCCCATCCGCTTCTTGCGCAGCAGCAGGTCCATGAAGCTCGCCACCGGCACGAGCACCCGCGACGCCAGCGCCGACTTGAGCAACGCACGCTTGCGCTCGAGCGACACCAGCGGAGAGCGGAGGTAGCCACCCAGACGCGGGTCCCGGCCGACCAGCGACAGCAGGCGCTTGAGGTCCTCGAGCGCCTCGAAGATCTCGCCGCGGCGCTCCGCGACCATGAACAGGGCGCGGGCGTAACGCTCGGCGGCGAGGTCGGCCTGTCTCATGACCGGGCGTCCGCCTCTTCGATGAAGCGCTCGACCAGCCGCCGCTGGGCGGGGTTGTCGAGCTTCTCGCGCAGGATCTTCTCCGCCGTGCGGATCGAGAGCACGGCGACCTGCTGCTTGAGCACCTCGCGGGCCTTCTCACGCTCGTGGACGATCTCCTCGTCAGCCCGGGCGAGCCGCGCCGCCGCATCGGCGTGCGCCTGCGTCTTGATCTCGGCCGCCACCCGCTGGCCTTCGGTGACCGCCTCGAGAATGCGCTGGCGGGCCTGGGCATCGATCCCCTTGAGGTCCTGCTCGTAGCGGGCCTTGAGGGCGTCGGCGTCCGCCTTGCGGCGCTCCGCCTCCTCGAACTCGCCGGAGATCCGCTGGCGGCGCTCCTCCAGCAGGGCGACAAGCGGCCCCCAGGCGAGCGAGCGCAGCACCCACAGCAGGACCAGGAAGCCGAGGATCTGGGTGAGGACCAGCGGCAGATCGATCAACGGCTTTGACCCGCCGCCCTCCGCGGCACGCGCAGCGGCCGGCAGGGTGGCGAGCAACGTGATCGTCGGCGTCGTCCGGAACGTTCTCATGCGGGCTCCTTCGGCACGCGCGCGGCGGTTTCTCAGCCGATCTTGCCGGACAGCACGAACATGGTCACGAACGCGTAGATCGTGAGCGCCTCGGCCAGGCCGGCGATGATGATCATGGCGAGTTGGATCTTCGCGGCGGCCTCCGGCTGCCGGCCGATCGCCTGCATCGCGCCCTGGCCGATCATGCCAAGACCGATGCCCGAGCCGATGGCGGCGATGGCGATGCCGAGCGGAAGGGCGAAGCTGAGTGCGGAAGCGTATGGCATGGTCGTTCCTCCGGAATCAGTGGACGGGTTGAGAAGCCTCCTCGTGCCCGTGTTCTTCGTGCGGGAGCATGAGGAGCAGGTAGATCGTGCTGAGTACGGTGAAGACCAGCGCCTGGATGGTGCTGGTGAGCAGCGCCAGGACCAGGAACGGGAACTGCCACGGGATGCCGACGGGCGAATGCACGAACGACAGCGTCGCCACGCCGAGCGAGGTGAAGGCGACCAGCAGCATGTCCTCGCCGAACACGTTGCCGAAGAGACGGCACGACAGCGAGACCGGCTTCGCCAGCTCGCCGATCAGGTGCACGGGCAGCATGATGGGCACCATGCACCAGGAGATCGCCGAGCGCGGGCTGCCCGCCATGTGGTCGACGTAGCCCAGCGGCCCCAGCTCGCGGATGCCGGTGTACTGGACGTAGAGGAACGTGCAGAGCGCGAGCCCCACGGTGACGTTGAGGCTCGAGGTGGGCGAGTCCATGAACGGGATGAGCCCGAACAGGTTCATCGCCAGGATGTAGATGAAGAGCGTGCCGAGGTAGGGCACGTAGCGCGGCCCGTACTTCGGCCCCAGGATGCCGACCACGAAGTCGTAGAGCATCTCCACGGCGTACTCGACCCCGTTCTGGAGCGGCCCCGGGACCAGTTGCCTCTTCCGCGTGGCCAGGAAGGCGACCAGGGAGAGCACCAGCGCCACGAACAGCGAGAAGACCACCGGCTCGAAGCGGTGCAGCCAGTGCGCCCACTCCGCCCCGGGATTGGCCTTGACCAGCACGCTGACGACGTTCGCGAACTTCTCGGGGCCCGAGCCCCCGGACTCCGCGGCGGGCGCCGTGGCATGGCCAGCCTCGGGCGCCGCGGCCTGCAGCTCGTGCGCCGGACTGGCGCCGCCGAGCGAGGGCAGCGAGGCTGCCACGGCCCAGGCCAGCACCGCGACCCCGAGCACCAGTGCGAGCGCGCGCCACGGCGAGCGGGTCAGGCGCGCCCACAGCGGCGAGTCGAGCAGCAGCGCCGCGGCCGCCTTGAACATCATGACCGCGAAGGGCACGACGAAGCCCGCGACCAGCGCCACCGGCGGCAGGCCCATCAGCAGGAGCGCCCCGGCGCCGAAGAGCGCGAGCATCCCGGCCAGCCACCGGCCGGCGCGCCACGCGGCGGGCCTGGTGCGGCCCTCGGGGCCGGTGATGGTCACGATCAGGCGCTCGAGCGACCAGAGGTTCGCCAGTGACCAGGCCGCCCCGGCCGCCAGCCCCAGGCCCGCGCGCCAGCCCGCGTAGCTCGCCACCATCAGGGCGGCGAGCGCGGCCAGCCACAGGGTGCTGCTGCGGACGCGTGCGAGGAATTCGAGGCCCATGGGGAAGCACCCGGTCAGGGGCGCTTCACTTCTCCTTCCTCTTCTGCCGCTCCTCGGCCTCGAGCGTGCGGCGGTAGATCAGCCAGGTCTCGCGACCGGCGGCCACGAAACCCAGCGCCAGGCCCACGATCGAGAGCCAGGGACCCGTGTGAAGCCATCGGTCCAGCCAGACACCGAGGAAGAACCCGGCAAGAGGTGAGACGATCAGCAGGGTGGGGATGGCCAGCAGGAGACCGGTGGAGCGAAGCGTCGAATACGCATCCTCTTCCGGCGGCTTCACCATCAGACCTACCCCGGTGAGATCCATCTCATGATCGCGGCGATGGCCGTCGAATCGACGGGCGCCAGAGCGGACGCAGCAATCTAGACAATGCCTCAGGCCCCGGTCAAACGGATCGGCCCGCGCAGAGCGCCTTGCACAGGCTTCGGCGGCCCGGCTTGCGAGGCACCGAGTACCCGCAGGCCGGCCTTCGACGCCTCCCGCCGCCCGACCGAGGCGGACCCGGACGGGCCGCGACGACACGCGGGCCCCGCCGCGGTCCCGGGCCGGGAGTCCGTGCCCGCGGAACACCGCGGTTGGCCCCGGGCGGGCGACGGCCTATGCTGCGCGACCGTGTCCGAGACGCGCTGCGCTTTCATCGAGGTCTACGTCTTCCGCCGCCGGGGCCGCCGGGTGGAGTTCCTCTGCCTGCGCCGCGGCCGGGTCCGCTTCCTGCCCGGGGTCTGGCAGCCCGTGACCGGCCGGCGCGGGCCCCGCGAGCGCGGCCTGGCCGCGGCCGTGCGCGAGGTCCGCGAGGAGACCGGGCTCACGCCGCTCCGCTGGTGGGCGCTGGAGGCCCCGACCATCTTCTACGACGCGGCCCGCGACCGGGTGCGGACCTACCCCCGCTTCGCCGCCGAGACCGGGCCGGGCGACACCGTGCGGCTCTCCCGCGAGCACATGGACTGGGCCTTCCTGCCGGCGGCCGCGGCCGGTAGGCGCTATCTCTGGGAATCGCAGCGCCGCGGGCTCGAAGACGTGAAGCGCCAGATCCTGCGCGGCGGCCCGCTGGCGGCGGCCCTCGAGGCGACGGAGCTGCTGGAGCGCCCGGCGGACCGGGCCCGGGCAAGCGAGCGACCGGCGCGGCGGCCCGCGGGCGTGAGTGCCCGGCGGACGCACCCCCGGGGGACGAAGCCCGCATGAACCTCTTCATCATCCCGTCCTGGTACCCCCACCGCTGCTTCCCCTGGGAGGGCAGCTTCCTGGTCGAGCAGGCCGCGGCCATCGCCTCGACCCGGCCGGACTGGAAGGTGGGCCTGAGCCTGTGGGGCCAGGGTGAGGGGTTCGTCTCGGCCGCGCACCTGCTCAAGTCGCCACGTTGCCTCTTGGACGCGCTGGCGCTGCGGCCCGGGGAGCGCGAGCTCGCAGCCAACCTGGTCGAGTTCATGACCCCCGCGCTGTGGTGGCCCGAGCGCACCTTCGGCGGCAACCGGGCGACACTGCTGGACGCCAACCGCCGCAACCTCGAGCGCGCCACCCGGCGCTTCGGCCCGTTGGACGTCCTGCACGCGCACGTCTCCTACCCCGCCGGCTGGCTCGCCATGAAGCTGGGCGCGGAGACCGGCATCCCCTATGTCCTGACCGAGCACATGGGACCCTTCCCGCTCCCGGTCTACGCGCGGCGCGACGGCCGGCTCAAGCGCATCCTGCGGGAGCCGCTCGAGCGCGCCGCCGCGCGCATCGCCGTGGGCCCGATGCTCGCCCGGACCATCGCGGGCTTCGGCCTGCCCGAGCCCGAGCTCATCCCCAACCTCGTGGACGAGCGGCTCTACCGGAGCGAGGCGGCCCCCGACCCCGGAAACTTCACCTTCTTCACGCTCTGCGCCATGGACCCGCTGAAGGGCGTGAGCGATCTCCTCAAGGGCGCCGCGCACTTCATCGGCGATCTGCCCGAGCGCGACCGTCCGCGGGTCCGCTTCCGCATCGCCGGCGACGGTCCGCTGCTCGCGCACCACCGGCGTGAGGCCCGGGAGTTGCGGCTGGACTCGTGCATCACCTGGCTCGGCCAGTTGCCGCGTGAGCGGGCCCGCGAGGAGTTCGCGCGCTGCGACTGTTTCGTGCTCACCAGCCGGCACGAGTCGTTCGGCATCGTGTTCGTCGAGGCCGGAGCCTCGGGCAAGCCCGTCATCGCCACCCGCTGCGGCGGGCCCGAGACCATCGTCACGCCGGAGAGCGGGGTGCTCCTGGGCGTCGGCGACCTCGAGGGGATCGCCGGAGCGCTGCGCTTCATGTTCGAGAACGGGCGCAACTACGACGCGGAGCGCATCCGCCGCCAGACCCTCGAGCGCTACGGCCGCGAGGCGGTGGTGTCGCGGCTCGAGGCGGTGTACCGGCGGGTGCTCGGGGCGCCCGCGAAGCACCGTAGCTGATCGGTAGAGCGTGGGCTCTTCGCCCCGGCGCCCGGCCCGTCCCGAAGGACCTGCCGGTCAGGTCTCCCGCTCGCCTGCCGCCGCGTTGATCTCCGCTCCCAGCAGGACGAAGAACGCGGTCAGGTACATCCAGGTGAGCAGGATGATGACGGCGCCGATGCTGCCGTAGGTCGCGTTGTACGAGCCGAAGTGGCGGACGTAGGCGGAGAAGCCGAGCGAGGCCACGACCCAGCCGAGCACCGCCACGATGGCCCCCGGCGTGACCCAGCGCCAGCGCTGTCGCACGGCCGGGCCGATGAAGTAGAGCTGGTCGATCGCCCCGATCAGGAACAGCAGCACGAGCGGCCAGCGCGCCACGTCCCAGACCTGCACCGGCAGCGGCCCCAGGCCGCCGCGCCCGGCCCACCAGTGGCTCACCTGCGAGCCGAACCAGAGCGCGAGCAGCCCCAGCACGGTGAAGAGCGAGACCCCGACCGCCAGCAGGACGGCGATGCCGCGCGTCTTCCAGAACGGCCGGTGCTCGCGCAGCCCGTAGACGCGGTTGAGCCCCTGCATGAAGGACTCGACCGCGTTGGCCGCCGCCCAGACCGAGATCACGATGCCGAGCGAGAGCAGTCCGCTGCGCTGGCGGGTCACCAGCCGCTCGACGCTGTTCCGCATCAGGTCCACCGCGGCCGGCGGGACGACCTCCCCCAGCAGGCGCAGGAGCCACTCCATGAGGTCCGGGATGGGCAGGAACGCGAGCAGGCTCGCGAGCGTGAGCAGGAACGGGAACGTGGCGAAGAGCAGGAAGTAGGCGATCTGCGCGGCCGAGCCCATGGACTGGTGCTCGAGCACGCCCGCCGTGACGCTGCGCGCGAAGCGCCAGGGCGAGAGCCGGCGCGGGTCGGCGCTCTCCACCGGACACACGGGGATCGGCGCGTCCGGCCCGCTCATCGCGGCTCCAGGCTGCGCTTCACGGTCTCCGCCACCAGCCCGGGCAGGCGCCCGAACGTCCAGTCGCAGCGCACGCGCTCGAAGCGGCCGTGCGGGTCGCGGCCCCAGGGGCCGAGGTTCACGACGTCGAGGTCCAGCGCGCGCATGGCCGCGAGCGGCAGGGCGTATTCGCGCCCGTAGGACGGCATGTAGCGCTCGAGCACCTCGGGCGGCTCGGCGCGCCACGCGAGGTACGACGCGTCGGTGACGAGCGGGTGGAAGGGGCTCAGCGCGAGACCCGCGCGCTCCATCACCTCGCGGGCCGCGCGCACCAGCGGCCCCTTGCCGGGCGCGGCGTAGGGATAGTAGGGCGGCAGCAGGTGGATGACGACGGCCGGGCCGCTCAGGCGTGACTCGCGCACCACGTGGCGCAGGCGCGCCAGCGTAGCGACGCGTGCGTCCGGCGCCTCGCTGATCTCGAACAACTCGCCCGGCTCGCCCGCCCGCTGGAGCAGCTCGGGCCAGAGCAGCACCTGCCCGTTCGCATCCGCGGGCACGGATCGCGGGGGCAGGCCCGGCTGCGCCCACGACGCCAGCTCCCGCATGGAGCGCAACAGGTCCGCGAGCGCCGTGAGGGCGACGCGACGCAACTCGTCGAGGGTCTCGAAGAGCGGCCGGTCGATGGTGATGAAGTTGAGCTCGACCTCGGCCTCCGCGGCGGTCTGCAGATTGTAGCCCGACTTGAGGTCGCGCATCCGCAGGACCACCGGCGGCGCGGCGGCCTGGCCGCCCGCGCAGTCCACCAGTTCGCGGCTCGAGGTGGCGCGCGCCACGATGGTGGCGGCCAGCTGCGCGGCGTCCACGCCCTCGAACGGCGCGCCGGCGTGCGTGGGCCGGCCCAGCACGTAGAGGCCCACGAGGGCCTTGCCCATGACGCCGGCGTAGGCCATGGGCCCGGGTGCGATGTCGAGGTTCAGCCCTCCCACCAGGTCGAGCCCCTCCTCGCGCTTCAGCCGCGCCAGTTCGGGCACGGCGGCCAGCATCCCGGCCGAGGCGTGCTCCTCGTCGGGGCACGAGATGAGGAGCACGTCCCCGGCGAGCGCGTCGTCCCGCGCCAGGGCCTCGAGCGCCACGATCCCCGCCGCGATGCCGCTCTTGGTGTCGAGCGCGCCGCGCCCGAACATCCAGGTGCCGGGATGCGCCTTCTCCTCCGCCAGGTCCTCGAGCAGCACATGCGACCCCGCCGGCAGCGTGTCCGTCGCGTAATTCAGAAACAGCTCGCGCAGG
>Ga0315273_10002851_pt1 | contig 20610 bp, 19 predicted proteins | sample YL17G02_0_MG_FD_205753 | JGI IMG/M metagenome (GOLD analysis project Ga0315273, IMG submission 205753) | Sediment microbial communities from Yellowstone Lake, YNP, Wyoming, USA - YL17G02_0 | ecosystem: Environmental > Aquatic > Freshwater > Lake > Sediment | place: USA: Wyoming | collected... | reverse complement strand
CCGCCCCCGGCCAGGGGCAGCCGCTCCACGCCCGCCGCCACGACCCACCCGCCGACGATCCCGAGCCCGCCCGGGATCGGGCGCTCGAGGCGGTAGCAGACCGCGGGCGCCGTGCCCAGGCCCGCGTACCCGCCGACGACCGGGTCGTCGAGGTTCAGGACGAGAGCGCCCTCCGGGTCGACGAGCTCGGCGAGGCGACGCTTGACCCGGCGGTACGCCTCCAGGGAGCCGTGGCGGTCCAGGTGATCGGCGGTCACGTTGGTGTACAGGGCGACGGTCGTGCCCCGGGAGAGGCTGGGCAGCTGGAGCTCGGAGAGCTCGTCGACAACGCGGTGGTCCGGTGTCAGGGCGGGCAGGCGGTCGATGAGCGGTGTCCCGATGTTGCCGCCCAGCACGACCGGGTGCACCGGATCTCCGGCCAGGAGGTGCGCGGCGAGCGAGGCGGTCGTCGTCTTGCCCTTCGTGCCGGTCACGCCGACGGTGGGCGCCGGACAGAGGCGGAGGAAGAGGTCCGCCTCCGACACGAGCGCGGGGGCGCCGGCCTCTCCGGCCGCGGCGCGGGCGGCCAGCGCGTCCAGCGCCGCGCGCAGGCGCGGCTCGGTCGTCGGGAAGCCGGGCGTGATCGATGGGCTGAAGGCCACCAGCGCGGCGTCCGCCCAGGCTGCCGCCGGGTCCACGTCCGGCCCGCAGGCCAGCGCGACTGGACGCCCCTCGAGCGCGGCGACGGCCTCGGCCAGCGCCCCGACCGGCTTGCCGTCGTAGACCGTCACCCGGGCGCCCGCGTCGGCCAGGAAGCGCGCCAGGGCGACGCCGGTGCGGGCCAGCCCCAGGACCGTCGCCGGGACGCCGGCGAGGGCCCCGGCGCGCACCGCGTCGAGGGTCAGCGCCCCCAGGTCGAGCCGCGCAGTGCCGTTCACACGAGCCTCTGGAGCGTGGCCAGGAAGAGCGTGATGCCCAGGAGCCCGGCCAGGACCGCGACGATCCAGAAGCGCAGCGTGATCTTGGTCTCGGCCCAGCCGCCCAGCTCGAAGTGGTGGTGGAGCGGCGACATCCGGAAGATTCGCTGCCCCCCGGTCACCCTGAAGTAGCCGACCTGCAGGACGACGGACAGCGTCTCGATGACGAAGACGATCCCGACGAGCGGCAGGATCAGGATCTGCCCGGTGATGAGAGCGATGACCGCGAGGGTGGCACCCATCGAGAGCGAGCCCGCGTCGCCCATGAAGATCTGGGCCGGGTGGGCGTTGAACCACAGGAATCCGAGCAGGGCCCCGATGAGGAGGGCACAGAGGAGGGCCAGGTTCGGCTGGGCGGGACTGTTGAGCAGGGCGATGATGAGGAAGGCCACGAACGAGAAGACGAGGGTGCCCCCGGCCAGGCCGTCGAGGCCGTCCGTCAGGTTGACCCCGTTGCTCATGGCCACGATGGAAAAGGCCGCGAAGGCGATGTAGACCCACGGCTGGATGGCGACCGCGCCCACGAACGGGACCGCGATGGCGGCGATGTCGTAGGTGTCCTGGATCTGCCACGCGGCGAAGACGGCCACGACGACCTGCCACAGGATCTTCTGGCGGGCCCTGATCCCATCGCCGGTCCGGGCGTTCAGCCAGTCGTCGGCGAGGCCGAGGCCGCCGACGAGGGCGAGCGTCGCCAGCGGCGCGAACGTCGAGGCGTCGACCAGCCGGAAGAGGAGCGCCAGCCCGATGACCACGGCCAGGATGACGGTGCCGCCGGCGGTGGGGGTCCCCGCCTTGGACTGGTGGCCCTCGGGGCCATCGACCCGGATCTGCTTGGCGAAGCCGGCCCAGCGCACGAGGCGGATGAAGGCCGGCATGACGATCACGACGATCGCGAAGGCCAGGAGCATCCCCTGGATCAGCTCGACGGTCACGGCGCCGGCTCCGCGGCCTCGACGCCCGCGCGCAGGGCATCGACCACCGCCTCGAGGGCCGCTCCCCGTGACGCCTTCACCAGGACGGCGTCGCCCGGTCGCAGGAGCGACCGCAGGAGGGCGACTGCCTCGTCGCGGTCCGCCACGGCGTGGACCCGCCGCGGGTCGAGGCCGGCCGCGACCGCTCCGGCCGCGATGCCCGCGGCGGCCGGGCCGACGACGACGAGCTCGGCGGCGACCCGGGCGGCGGCGACACCCACCGCGCGGTGGCCATCCTCGTGGCCGGCGCCGAGCTCGCGCATCTCGCCGAGCACCGCGACGGGCCGTCCCGGGAGCGTGGCGAGAACCTCGAGGGCGGCGACGACGGCGGGCGGTGAGGCGTTGTAGGTGTCATCGAGGATCGTGAGGCCCGGGGCGTCGACGACGGCGCCGCGGTGGGCCGATGCCCGGCCCCACGGCGCCGCGAGGCCGGCCGCGATGCGCTCGTCGGGGATCCCGGCGACGAGCCCCACGGCGCCGGCCGCCAGGGCGTTCTGGACGCTGTGCCGGCCGAGGGCGCTGATCTCGACCCAGAGGCTCGCCGGGCGGGGGGCCCGGGCGAGCAGCTCGAACGACATCCCGCGGACCCCGCGCGCCGTGACCGCCCGGGCGCTGACGTCGGCTGCGGGATCCAGTCCGTAGGTCACCACGGCGGCCCGGGTGCGCGAGCGAAAGGCCCGGACCCGCGGGTCGTCCTGGTTCAGGATCGCGGTGCCGCCGGCAGGCAGCGCCTCGACCAGCTCCGCCTTCGCGTCCTCGATCGCCTCGAGCGATCCGGCCCGCTCCAGGTGGATGGGCGCCACGGCCGTCACGATCCCGATCGACGGCCGCGCCAGGGCCGCGAGCGTCGCGATCTCGCCGCCGCTGTACATCCCCATCTCGAGGACGGCGGCCCGGTGCTCCGGCCCCAGGCGCAGCAACGTCAGCGGGAGGCCGACCTCGTTGTTCTGGTTGCCCTCCGTCGCAAGGGTTGGCATCGCGGCAGCCAGGACCGCCGCCGTGGCGTCCTTCGTGGAGGTCTTGGCGACGCTCCCCGTGACGCCGACCACGAGGGGGGCGAAGCAGTTGCGCCACGCGCCTGCCACGGCCTGGAGGCCCGCCAGCGCGTCCGCCACCAGGACCACCGTGACGTCGCCGAGGGCGTCGAGGTCGGCCACGTCGGGCGGCACCGCCACGAGCAGCGCAGCGGCGCCCGCGCTCGTCGCGGCGGCCAGGAAGCGGTGCCCGTCGGTCCGCTCGCCGGACAGGGCGACGAAGAGGCAGCCAGGCGTCACGAGGCGGGAGTCCACCGCGCCACCCCGGACCGGGCGATCGGAGCGGCGAAGGAGCGTGCCCCCGGTCGCCGCGACGAGATCGTCGGCGGTGAGGGGGGCGGCGGGAGACGGGTCGGGGTCGCCCCGCGCGGCCGGCACGGTGGTCACGGCCGGGAGTGTCCCACAGGCCGGGCTCACGGGGCCGCGGGGCTGGGCGAGGCCGGCGCGGGCACCGGGGCGAGGTCGAGCGTCGCCATGGCATCCGTCGCGACGCGCCGGAAGAGCTCGAACGACTCGACCGGCATCTCGATCTGGCCGATCCGCAGGACCGTCGGGCGGCCCTCCTCGATCCGCACGGCGACGACGACCTCGGGGCTGCGGCGCCCCACGAAGCCCACGAACGAGTAGTTGAAGACGCTCTTCCAGCGCTGCTTCTGGCCGTCCCAGATCTGGGCCGTGCCGGTCTTCCCACCCACGGCGTAGCCCGGGATCAGGGTCCGATCCCGGTAGAAGGGCACCGCCAGCGGGACCCGGCGCATGATCTTGACGAGCTCCGCAGAGAGCGCCCGGGTGAGGACCCGGCCGCGGTCGCCCACCCCGAAGGTCTCCGCGCCGACTCGCTGGACGACGTGCGGGTTCGGGAGGATGCCCCCGTTGACCATCGCGCTGTAGGCGGTCGCCAGCTGGAGGAGCGTCACCGCGACGCCCTGACCGAACGCGCCGTTGGCGACGTCGATCTGGCGCCACGTCGTCCGCGCCGGGTCGCGCACGATCCCCGGCACCTCGCCCGCCACGTCCACGCCCGAGAGCGTGCCGAAGCCCAGCTTGGCCCACGTCGCGTGGAGCACCTTTGCCGCGGCCGGGGCAGTCCTGCCCAGCTTGAGCGCCACCTTCGACATCACGACGTTGCGCGACCAGGCCACGGCATCCTCGAACGTCAGGCGGCCCTTCGAGCCCCTGTCGGCGTTCGTGACGATGGCCTTGCCGCCGTCGAGGCGGAGGATCGACTGGTCCTGCACGCCGGACCTGCGCTTCACGACGCCCGCCTCGAGCACGGCGGCCGCCGTGACCATCTTGAAGACGGAGCCCGGCTCGTAGACGGCCGAGACGACCGGGTCGAGGAACCGCTCCGTGCTCGTCGCGGCGGTTGCTCCGTAGAGGTTGGCGTCGTACGAAGGGTACGTGGCCTCGGCGAGGATCTCGCCCGTGGCCGGGTCCATGACCACCACCGAGACGCTCTTGGCGTGGTCGGCCACCCAGGCGGCGTAGACCTCGCGCTCGACCGCGAGCTGCAGGCTCGCGTCGATCGTCAAGGTGATGTCGACCCCCGGGCTGCCCGCCTTCAACGTCACGGCCTGCTCGAGATTCGGGCGGCCCGACGCGTCGCGCTCGGCGAGGACGATGCGGGGCGCGCCGGCCAGCGCGTCCTGCCAGCGACCTTCGACGCCGTACTGGCCGTCGCCCTCGCGATTGGCGAACCCGAGCACGTGGGCCGCGATCGTCGTCTTCGGGGCGCCTCCCTCGAGCGGGTAGACACGCACCGCCTCGGCCTCCAGGCGAACGTGCGTCAGGAGGCCCGTGCCGATCGCGGCCCGGACGGCGCTCGACTGCTCGACCGTGAGGCCGCGGGCGAGGACGACGTAGGCCTTGCCGGAGTCGATCCGCCGGCGCAGCTCCGCCGCGTCGTCGCTGCCGAGGCCGAGGATCCCGGCCAGCGTCGCCGCGATCTCGGCGCGGTGCGTCGGGGCTTCGGGCTTCTCGCCCGCGAGGGAGGTCGGATAGGCCACGAGCCGGTCGCGGTGGACCGTGGTCGCCAGCGTGACCGTCCCGCTGCGGTCGTAGATCGTGCCGCGGTTCGCGGCGACCTCGGTTCGCACGGTGACCTGGTCCCGTGCCTGCGCCACGAGCCAGTCGTGGCGGGCCAGCTGCCAGTAGCCCAGGCGCGCCACGCAGGCCGCCCCGAAGACGAGGAGGACCGCGAGGAGGAGCAGCGCCCGCGGGCGACTGTCGGTCCGACCGAGCATGTCGTCAGCGCGCCGGGACGATGAGCGGGTCCACGAGCTGCCCGAGACCGGCGTCCAGGGCCTGCTTCCGGATGGCGGGCTCGCGCCCCAGGCGGTAGAGGTTGGAGCGCAGCTGCCCCTGCTCGGCGAGCAGGATCTGGCGCTCGGCACGGATCCGCTCCACCTCCACGCCATTTGCCGAGACGCGGACCGTCTGGGCGAGCGAGACGAAGCCCAGGCCGAAGATCAGGACGATGCCCGCGACGAGGATGCCCGTGCGACCCGACCGCCGGCGGGCGCGACTGACGACACCGCCCCGCACCCGCCGCCGCGTGTGGGCTCCCACCCGCGGATCACCCGGGACCTCGCCGGACGGCGCCGGCACGCGCCGGCCGAGGACCCCGCCGCGCGGGCGCGCCCCTGCATATCCGGCCACTACTCCAGCCCGAGCCAGGTCGCGCCGTAGGGCACCCGTTGGCGGTCGGCGATGACCCCCTCGACCGGCGCGAAGCCGTCGTCGATGAGATGGCCCTCGACCGCGCCGTCCTGCCAGACGCGGTCGCGGCGTTCGCGGACCTCGTGCTGACGGCGACCGTAGGTGCGACGCCGGTTGGCCTGGTGGCGCTTGGTCATCGTCGGAGCCCTCCTTCACGGCGACGGGCGCGGCTCATGCTGCGAGCCGCTCGGCGGTCCGGAGCCGGGCGCTCCGGGCACGGGGATTGGCGGCGACCTCGGCGTCGGACGGGACCGCCGGTTGGGGACCGACGGAGCGAAGACGAGGTTCCCGGCCGCACACGCAGACGGGGAAGACGGGTGGGCAGGTGCAGCCGCGACGCTCCGCGGCGACGAACCGCTTGGCGACGCGATCCTCCAGCGAGTGGTAGCTCAGCACGACGAGGCGCCCGCCCGGTCGCAAGAGGTCCAGCGACGCGGCGAGGACCGCCTCGAGGGCGTCCAGCTCGCCGTTCACGGCAATGCGGAGCGCCTGGAACACCCGGGTGGCGGGATGGATCCGGCCGCGCGGGCCCGGTCGACGGGGCACGGCCCGCTCCACAACGGACGCCAGCTGCTCCGCGGTCTCGATCGGCGCGGCCCGGCGGGCGTCCACGATGGCGCGCGCGATCCGGCGGGCGTGCGGCTCCTCGCCGAACCGGCGGAAGCACTCGGCGAGGGCCGCCTCGTCGAGCCGGGCGAGCAGCGCCGACGCGGGCTCGCCCCGGTTCGGGTCGAAGCGCATGTCGAGCGGGCCGCCGGCGCGGAACCCGAAGCCGCGTCCCGTGTCGGCCAGCTGGAAGGAGCTCAGGCCGAGGTCGAGGAGGATTCCGTCCACGGCGCCGAAGCCGGCGTCGGGGGCCACCTCGCCGAGGGACCGGAAGTTCGCCTGCCGCAGGACGAACCGGTCGCCGAACCGGGCGAGCCGCTCCCCCACCCGCGCGATCGCGGCGGGGTCGGCGTCGAGCCCGAGGACGCGGCCGTCCGGGCTGGCGGCCTCCAGGATCCGCTCGGTGTGCCCACCGCCGCCGACGGTGCAATCGATGTGGAGGCTGCCGGGGCGCGGGGCGAGCATCTTCATGACCTCCTCCGCGAGCACCGGCCGGTGCCCTTCCTCCATGTCATCTCCACCGTCGTCGTGCGGATCCCGAACGGATCCTGGAAGCGCATGAAATGCCGCTAGATGCCCAGGCCCGAGAAGTGCCGGGCCAGCTCGTCGGGGTCCTCGAGCGCCTTGCGGTAGTCGTCCCAGACGGCCGGCGTCCAGATCTCGGCGTGGTCGAGCGATCCGACGATCACGGCATCGCTGGTCAGCCCGGTCGCCTCCCGGAGGTAGGACGGCAGGACGAACCGCCCCTGGACGTCCCAGACGACCTCGACGGCGTTGGCGAAGACGAACCGACTGAACAGCCGGGCACCCGCGTTCTCCACGGTCGGGAGCGCCGCGACCTTCGCCGCGAGGCGATCCCACTCCGCCCGGGGCCAGATGGCAAGGCAGGAGTCCATCCAGCGGGAGACGAACGCTCCGCTGTCGAGCTGCGCTCGGAACTTCGCGGGGACGGCAACCCGTCCCTTCGCGTCCACCGAGTGCCGGTACTCGCCGGTGAACACCTGTCCTGGATCCCTCTCGTCCCTGCCGGGTCGGCGTCGGATGCTGGGCTCTGCCGTCCCGAAATCACCACTTGGCCCCACTTGGTGCCACTGGGATGGGATGTTACACCGCCAGCGTGGGTAGTCAATGGCAATTTCGGGCACGCGGACGCGAACCGTGCTGGATCCGCCCACCATGTCGCCCCGCTCGCGGCGCCCCCGGGCGCCGCGGCCGCGGCCGCGCGTCGAGCCGAGCGTGGTCGATCGGCAGCTCGTGCATGGCCCGCCGGACCGCCCGGCTCGGTCGGTCGCGAGGCGCGGATCGGGTCGCTCGCCGGTCGCGCGACCGCGCGGATCCGGTCGCGCGGGGGCATCGAGGCGGGACGGCCCGGCCGGGGGCCAGTACCTTCTTCGCCTTGCGCGGGCTTGACGGGCGGTGCTAGGCTCCGTCGCCGGAACGTTCCGCTCCCCATCGAGGACGCACGCGCCCATGGCCTTCGCCGAGCCGACCGTCGCGCCGACAGCGGAGCCGTTCCTCGCGGCCCCGCGGATCAAGCGCTGCACGTACCGCCGCGTCACGTCCGTCGATCGGGGTCGGCAGCGGACGTACAACGTCGACTGCCTCTTCCCGGATCGCGCTCTCGCGATGCCCCTGGGCGACACGGAGAGCGCGCTGCCCATCTGCAACGCCTGCACGGCGAGGGGCATCTTCCGCGCCGACGAGGACTGACGCCCGGCGGACCCGGCTGCGGCGGGCCGCATGGCGATCGGTGGGGGTGTCAGCGAGGCGACCTGTACGCCGGGTTCTGTCCCGCGGTCCCCCGGAGGGGTGCGGTGACGGTCATCCATCTGGGGCCGCCGGTTGCCCGGCGGCTCATGCGGCCGACCCGAGGACTCCGACGGCGCGCCGGTGCCCCGGTTGCCCGGGACGCGTCCTCCTACTTGGCCTTGCTCCGGGTAGAGCTTGCCTCGTTTCACCCTGCCGCCGGTTGCCCGCCGGCAGGCTCGTCTCTGTGGCGCTGGTCCTCGCCTCGCGGCGGACGGGCGTTACCCGCTACCCTGCGCCGGAGAGCCCGGACGTTCCTCACGCCGCCGGTTGCCCGGCAACGCGCGACCGTCCAGTCCCCTCGCTGACCCCGAGATCTTACCCTGCCGGCGCCGAGGAGCCGGGCAGCGGCCCGGCAACGGCCAGCGCGACCGCCCGACCGAGGATGCCGTGCGCGGCCGGATCGACGTGGACCCCGTCCGAGGGATCAGTGGCGACGAGCGCCCCCGCGTCGAGGAAGGCCGCGCTCGCCCGGGCGGCGACCTCCCGATAGAAGGGCGCCAGCCCTGCCGACGTCGCCGTGCTGGCCCCGAAGCCCCATAGCTCGGAGGCGATCGTGAGGGTCCCCAGCGGCGGCGGGGCGACGAGGCGGACCGCGGGCGGGCCGCCGCCGGGACTGGTCGCGCTCGCGCGGGCAACGACCCCCGGCCAGCGCACGTCGCGCGAGTGGCGGCGCCCGGTCGACCCGACGGCGCCGTAGGTGTTCGAATCGCCGCAGCAGACGACAGTCGGCAGGTCGACCACGTGCGTTGCCTCCTTCAGCGCGGGACGCGGAGCTCCAGGCCGTCGACGGCAACCTCCACCCCCGCGGGCAGCCGGGCCGCCAGCGCGGCGTGGCGCAGCTCGTGGTCGAGGTGGGTCAGGAACGCCCGCCGCGGCCGCAGCTCCGTGATGACGGCCAGCGCCTCGGCGACCGTCTGGTGGGTGGGGTGTGGCGCATCGCGCAGCGCGTCGAGGACCAGGACGTCGAGGTCGCGCAGGAGGGCGAGGGACGGTGCCTCGATCCGCCTGACCTCGGGTACGTAGCCGAACCCGCCGGTCCGGAAGCCGGCCGTCGGGAGCTCCCCGTGGGCGACCGGCACGGGCACGAAGCGGCGGCCGGCGATCTCGAACGGGCCCGCGATGACCACCGGGCGGAGCATCGGGAGGCCGCCGAAGCGCGCCTGGCCCGGCACGAACGCGTAGGCGAACCGTCCCACGACCACCTCCAGCGTCTCGGGCAGCCCGTGGACGGGCAGGTAGTCGCCCGCGATCTCGTTGAAGCGGCGGAGGTCGTCCAGGCCGCCGATCGCGTCCTGGTGCTCGTGGCTCAGGAGCACCGCGTCGAGGCGATCGAGATCGGCCGACAGCGCCTGGGCCCGGAAGTCGGGGCCGCAGTCGATCACGACCCGGCAGGCGCCCCAGGCGAGGAGGGCCGAGGCACGGAGACGCCGGTCCCGGGGGTCTGCCGACGTGCAGGTCGCGCACTCGCAGGCGATCCGGGGCAGGCCCTGGCTGGTCCCGGAGCCCAGGATGCGGACGCGCAGCTCGCCGGCCCCAGGACCGGGATCGCCCGGATCGAAGCCCGGCTCCAGCCCCAGCGGGAGCTGGTCGCGGGCCGCGGCCCGCCGCGTCCGCGGGGGCGCCGCGCCGGGCGCCGCATCGCCGGCATCGGGCGGCGCGTCGGCCAGGCGGGCCGCCGCCTCGGACCGGATCCCTTCGCCCGGCCGCCGCACGACCACCGCGGGGCCGCCCACCGCGACGCGGTCGAGGGCTTCGTTGGCCAGGGCGTCGGCCGCGCGGTTCTCGCTGCGCGGGACGTGGCGCGCGCTCCAGCGCCGGAGCCGCCCCAGGTGCACCATCGCCTCCGCGTGGAGCGGGATCAGCTTGGCGTCCTTGACGCGCCAGCGACCCCGCAGCTGTTCCACGATGAGCATCGAGTCGAGGAGGAGGGCCACCTCCTCGGCGCCAAGCTCCTCGGCGAGGGCGAGGGCGCGCAGGAGCCCGGTGTACTCCGCGACGTTGTTGGTCTGGCGGCCGAGCGCCTCGGAGACGGTCGCGATGGGCGGGGCGTCGGGACGCTGTGCGCCGGGCCCGTCCGCGTCGATGAGGACCGCCCCGGCGGAGGCCGGACCCGGGTTGCCGCGCGCAGCCCCGTCGGTCCGGATGATGAGCCGGCGGGGGCCCGCGCCGCTCAGACCGAGCGCTCCACGATGGCCCGCGAAACCTCGAGGATCGCCCGCGTGATGTTGATGTCGCGCGGGCAGGCGTCGACGCAGTTGAAGATCGTCCGGCAGCGCCAGACCCCGTCCTTGTCGGCGAGGATCTCCAGGCGTTCCTCGGCCGCCTCGTCGCGGCTGTCGAAGATGAAGCGGTGGGCGTTGACGATCGCCGCGGGGCCCACGTACGACGGCTGGGCCCAGAACGACGGGCACGAGGTCGTGCAGGCGGCGCACAGGATGCACTTCGTCGTATCGTCGTAGCGGGCCCGATCGGCCGCACTCTGGATGCGCTCCCGCTCCGGCGCCGGCGCCTCGTTGACGAGGAACGGCATCGCGCTCCGGTACTTCCCGAAGAACCCCTCCATGTCGACGACGAGGTCCTTCACGACCGGGAGGCCGGCCAGCGGCGCGACCGTGATCTTCTTCCCCAGCTGGTCCACCCGGATCTTGCAGGCCAGGCGGTTCCTGCCGTTGATCAGCATCGCGTCCGAGCCGCAGATGCCGTGGCCACAGGAGCGCCGGAATGTGAGCGTCTCGTCGATCTGGGCCTTGACCAGGTGGAGAAGGCTCAACACCCGGTCCATGGGCTGCGATTCGACCGTGTAGCGCTCCCAGTGGGGAGCGGAATCCCGCTCGGGATCGAAGCGGAGGATCCGGAGGTCGACCTGCATGGGCTGCGCTCCCGGGCTCAGTACGTTCGCGGCTTCGGCTCGAAGCGGGTCACGGTCACCGGCTTGTACCGGAGCGTGGGACCCGCTTCGTCCCGGTAGGCAAGCGTGTGTTTCAGCCAGCCGGCGTCGTCGCGCTCGGGGTAGTCGTCGCGCGAGTGCGCCCCGCGACTCTCGGTGCGGGCGAGGGCCGAGGTCGCCATCGCCTCGGCGTTGTCGATGAGGTAGCCGAGCTCCCGCGCCTCGAGGAGGTCGGTGTTGAAGACCTTCCCGGCGTCCCGGACGCGGATGCGCCCGTAGCGCTCCCTGATCTCGGCGACGCCGGCCACGGCTGCCCGCATCATCGGCTCGGTCCGGAAGACGCCGACGTTGTCCATCATCAGGGTGGCCAGCTCCGCCTGGAGCGCGACCGGGCTCTCGCCCTCGCGCCGGCCGCGCAGCGCCTCGATCTCCTCGCGTACCGTCGCGTCGGCGTCGGCTGCCACGCCCGGCTTCTCGACGGCGGCGCAGTAGGCCGCCATCGCGAGCCCCGCCCGCCGCCCGAACACGAGGAGATCGACGAGCGAGTTCGTGCCCAGGCGGTTCGCCCCGTGAACGGAGACGCAGGCGGCCTCACCGGCGGCGAAGAGTCCCTCGACCACCGTGTTGTGCTCGTCGCGGATCACCCGGGTCTGGAGGTCGGTCGGGACGCCGCCCATCGCGTAGTGCGCCGTGGGCTGGGTCGGGACCGGCTCGGTGAGCGGCTCGACGCCCAGGTAGACGCGGGCGAAATCGGTGATGTCGGGGAGCTTCTCCTCGATGACCTTGCGCCCGAGGTGGCGCACGTCGAGGAGCACGTAATCCCCCTTCGGACCGGCCCCCAGGCCGGCCTTGACCTCGAGGTAGATCGCCCGGCTCACCATGTCGCGCGGGGCCAGCTCCATGAGCTTCGGGGCGTAGCGGCTCATGAACCGCTCGCCGTCCTTGTTCAGGAGGTAGCCGCCCTCGCCGCGGGCCGCCTCGGAGAGCAGGATGCCGAGCCCGTACAGGCCGGTCGGGTGGAACTGGTAGAACTCCATGTCCTCGAGCGGGATCCCGTGCCGGTAGGCGAGGGCGATCCCGTCGCCGGTCAGGGAGTGGGCGTTCGAGGTGATCCGGAACATCCGGCCGTTGCCGCCGGTGGCGAGCAGGACGGCCTTGGCCCGGAATGTGTGGAGCTCGCCGTCGCCGATCCGATAGCCGATCACGCCGGCCGCGCGGCCCCCGTCGCCGCCGTCGCCACCCTCGAAGAGGAGGTCGACGACGTGGTGCTCGTCGTAGAACTTCACCCCGGCCTTGATGCAGTTCTGGTAGAGGGTCTGGAGGATCATGTGGCCGGTCCGGTCGGCCGCGAAGCAGGCCCGCTTGACGGGACCCTCCCCGAAGTTGCGGGTGTGGCCGCCGAAACGCCGCTGGTCGATCTTCCCGTCGGGCGTCCGGTTGAAGGGCAGACCCATGTGCTCGAGCTCGATGACCGTCTCGATCGCCTCGCGGGCCAGGATTTCCGCGGCGTCCTGGTCGACGAGGTAGTCGCCGCCCTTCACCGTGTCGAACATGTGCCACTCCCAGTGGTCCTCCTCGAGGTTCCCCAGGGAGGCACAGACGCCGCCCTGGGCGGCGCCGGTGTGGGAGCGGGTGGGATAGAGCTTCGTGAGGACGCCCGTCGAGACGCCGGCCCGGGCGAGCTCGAGGGCCGCCCACAGGCCGGCGCCGCCGGCGCCGACGACCAGGGCCTCGTGATCGATCTGCATCGGGGACCTACTTGACCGGGAACGGGAGGGTGGCCACGACCATCGTGCCCATCGCGAACAGGACCAGGGCCAGCATGTACAGGGCCATTGTCAGCGCCGTGCGGAGGCCGCCCCGGGTGTAGTCGCCGACGACGGTCCGGACGCCCATGAAGCTGTGGAAGATGACCAGCGTGAGCATCAGCCAGTCGACCGTCCGCCACAGGAGGCTGCCCCAGCGATCGTCGAGGATCCAGTCGGACTCCTGGACGGTCACGTCGAAGATGAAGTGCGTGATGGTGAAATGGGCGAGAGCGAGGACGAACAGGCCGAGCCCGGACAGCCGGATGAGGTACCAGATCGCGAGCTCCCAGCCGCCGCCGCCGGGCTTCGCCCGGCCGGACCGGGTGGTCCGCACGCCACCGCTCATGCCGGCACCCCGTTCCAGATGGGGTTGAGAATGATGTAGGCGCCGGGGATCCCGACGACGAAGAAGACCACCCAGCAGGCGTACCAGAGCTGCTTGTGCCAGACGGTGGTCGCCGGCCAGAAGTCCATGACGATGATCCGCAGGCCGTTGAGGGCGTGGTACAGGAGCCCCGCGCCGACGAGGGTCTCGCCGACGCGCCCGATCGGGCTGGCGTAGAGCGCCAGGACCTCGTTGTAGAGGTCCGGGTTGGCACCGACCAGCCAGATGTCCAGCACGTGGAGCAGGATGAACGCCCAGATGGCCACGCCCGAGATGCGGTGGAGGGCCCACGCCAGCATCCCCTCGCCACCGCGATACTGCACGTAACGCACCGGGAGACTCGCCTCCTGGCCGGCGCGCGCCACGGCTGCCGGCGGTCTGTCGCTGCACGGCGAGCCGGCCGGGGGCCACGGCTGCCGTTCCTCTGTCGCCGTCGGGCTCGAACCGGCGGTGGGGGCATTGTACCCGCCGGACCTGCCCGCGGGCGGGCCCTCCGGCATCCGGTGACGGGCCGAAGCGCCCCAGAACGGTCCCCCGGAATACGCGGCCGTGGCGCGGCTCCGGGCCCTCCCGGCGCGGTACCATCGCCCTCGCGCCCATGCCACCAGCCGCGATGCTCCCCGCCCGCCCGCCCGCCCGTCCGTCCCGCACACCGGACGCCCTGCGTCCGCCGCTCCACAGGAGTCGCCCGTGAAGATCCAGGAAGCCGACGCGAAGACGCTGCTCGTCGCCGCCGGGCTGCCGGTGCCGCCGTGGGCCGTCGCCCGCACCCCGGCCGAGGCCAGGGCTGCCGCGGAGCGGTTCCTCGGCGACGGGGCCGGACGCGTCGTGATCAAGGCCCAGGTCCTCGTCGGCGGCCGCGGCAAGGCCGGCGGCGTGAAGCTGGCGGGCTCGCCCCGGGAGGCAGAGGACGTCGCCTCCCGGATCCTGGGCATGGACGTCAAGGGGATCCCCGTCCGCAAGGTCCTCGTCGGGCCGGCGGGGGTGATCGTCAAGGAGTTCTACCTGGGAGCGATCCTCGACCGGGCAAGCCGGCGCATCGTGGTCATGGCCTCGGCCGAGGGCGGCGTCGAGATCGAGGAGGTCGCCAAGGCGAACCCCGGGGCGATCCACCGCGTCGCGGCCCACCCGCTCCTCGGGCTCCTCGACTACCAGGCCCGGGCGCTGGCGTTCGCGGTCGGTCTCGCCGGCCCGCACCTCCGCGAATTCGTGAAGATCGCGAAGGGCCTCGTGGCCACGATGAAGGCCAACGACGCCGACCTCATCGAGGTCAATCCGCTGGCGATCATTCGCGAGAGCGGCCCCGAGGGTCACGTGGAGCGGCTGACCTGCCTCGACGCCAAGATCACTCTCGACGACTCCGCCCTCCCCCGCCACCCCGAGCTGGAGAAGCTCCGCGATCTCGACGAGGAGGACCCGGCAGACGCCGAGGCGCGCCTTTACGACATCAGCTTCATCCACCTCGACGGCTCGATCGGGTGCATGGTCAACGGCGCGGGCCTGGCGATGACCACGATGGACCTCGTGAAGCGCGCCGGCGGGGAGCCGGCCAACTTCCTCGACATCGGCGGCGGCGCCAAGGCCGATCGCGTCGCGGCGGCGATGCGCCTCATCCTCGCCGACCCGAAGGTCAAGGCGATCCTCGTGAACATCTTCGGCGGCATCACCCGCGGCGACGAAGTGGCGCGCGGGCTGATCGACGCGCGCAGCCGCCAGGAGCGCGAGGTCCCGATGATCGTCCGGATCGTCGGCACGAACGCGGAGGAAGCCGGGCGCCTCCTCCAGGAGGCCCATTTCGAGACGGCGGCGACGCTCGATGAGGCGGCGCAGAAGGCAGTGGCGGCCGCGCGGGCCGCGGGAGGCGCCGGGTGAGCATCCTGATCGGCCGCGACACGCGGCTCGTGGTTCACGGGATCACCGGGCGCGAGGGCGAGTTCCACTCCCGCCAGATGCTGGAGTACGGGACCAACATCGTGGCCGGGATGACGCCGGGCAAGGGCGGTCTCCACGCGCTCGACAACCGGGTTCCCGTCTTCAACACGATCGAGGAGGCCGTCCGCGAGACGGGCGCCAACACCTCGTGCATCTTCGTGCCCGCCGGTGGCGCCCCGGATTCGATCCTCGAGGCGGTGGGGGCGGGCGTCTCAACGATCTTCTGCATCACCGAGGGGATCCCGACGCTCGACATGCTCCCCGTGGTCGAGGTCGTCCGCGCCGCCGGGGCGCGCCTGATCGGGCCCAACTGCCCGGGCGCGACGTCGCCCGGCCGGGCGAAGGTCGGGATCATTCCCGGCTCGATCCACCTCGAGGGCGGCGTCGGGGTGGTGTCGCGCTCCGGCACGCTCACCTACGAGGCCGTCCAGGCGATGAGCGACGCCGGGATCGGGCAGTCGACGTGCGTGGGGATCGGCGGCGACCCGCTCATCGGGACGACCTTTCTCGACGTTCTCCAGCTCTTCGCCGCCGACCCCGAGACGCAGGGGATCGTCCTGATCGGCGAGATCGGCGGGGCCGCCGAGGAGGAGGCCGCCGCGTGGGCGGCCGAGCACCTGCGCGGCGTCCCGATGGCAGCCTTCATCGCCGGGCGGACGGCCCCCGAAGGGAAGCGGATGGGCCACGCCGGGGCGATCATCTCCGGCGGCCGCGGGACGGCGGCCGAGAAGGTGGCGGCGCTCGAGGCGGCGGGCATCCGCGTGGCGTCGTCGCCGACGGAGATCCCCGCCCTTCTGCGCGAGGCCGGCTACCGGGGATAGGCGGTTCGGGCGGATCCTCGCGCGCTCGGCGCGCCACCTGTCTGCCCGGGTCGGCGCGCCCCGGGCAGGGCACGCCGGCACGGGTCACCTCCCGGATGGTCCCGTGGGCAAAGGTGACGATTGGTTGGGTCCGGAGCAGGCGCAGCACGCCTATACAGGTGATCAACGTTTGGGGGTCCTCAAGCGGGGAGCCCGCACCTGGTCGCCATGACTCACGATCCGTCCACAGCACGGCCAGCCGCGCCGGTCGATTCACCGCCGGTCGATTCGCTCCGGCTGGTACGCCTGCGCCTCTACCTGACGATCGCCGCGGCGGCCGTCCTGCCGATGGCGTTCGGGTCGCCGCTGATCCGGATCCTCTCCGGTGGGCCGAACGGGCTGGAGCCCGTCCACGTGGCGGCGCTCACTGCGCTCGGTGCCCTGCTCGTTGTCCTGACCAGGTGGATGACCCACCAGATCCTCAGGCCGGCCGCCGAGCTCGAGGCGTCCCGAGCTCGTCTCCATCGGGCGTTTGAAGAGGTTCGCGAGTTCGCTCTCGTGGATGGGCTGACCGGGCTCGGGAACCACCGCTCGTTCCAGGAGGAGTTCGAGTCGCTCCTCGACCAGGCGCGGCGCTACCGCCACGAGCTGTCGCTGGTGCTCCTTGACCTCGACGAGTTCAAGCAGGTCAACGATGCCCAGGGTCACGCCGTCGGCGACGAGGTGTTGACGGAGGTGGGGCGCCTCCTGCGCGAGCAGATTCGGCGGGCCGACCGGGCATTCCGGGTCGGCGGCGACGAGTTCGCGATCCTCCTCCCGCACACCGGCGCCGACGGGGCCGCGCAGTTGGCGCGGCGGATCCTCGCCACCGGCCTGGCTGTCCGACCGGGGACATCGTATGCGCGGCCCATCTCGTTCTCGGCCGGCGTGGCGTCCTACCCGGCGCATGCGGCAAACCGGGAGCAGCTCCAGCTGTACGCGGATTCCGCGATGTATCGCGGCAAGCGGTCCGGGCGAACCGTGATCACGGTCGTGGATCCGGCGCTCGACGGTGAGCGAGTGGACGAGCAGAAGCGTGCCGCCCTGTCCAAAGCGGTCGCGAACGTGATCGACGAGCGCGCGCTGCGGCCGGTCTACCAGCCGCTCGTCCACCTCGAGACAGGCCGGGTGATCGGCTTCGAAGGGCTGATCCGTCCCACCCGGGAATCGCCGTTTGCGAACCCCGGTGCGCTGTTCGCCGCAGCCGAGGTCGGTGGGCGGATCGTGGACCTGGACCTGGCCTGCCTGGCCGTGGTCATCGCGGGTGCGACCGCGATCCCGGCCCCGCTGCTGGTGACCCTCAACATCTCGCCGCGCACCCTGGAGGCGCCCGAGTTCGGCGCTGCGCGCCTGGTCAACATGCTGGACCACGCCGGTTTCCCGGCCGACCGGGTGATCCTGGAGGTCACCGAGCGCGAGGTCATCCACGATGTCCCGCGGGTGGTGTCGGTGCTCGAACGATGCCGTGCCGCCGGGATGCGGATCGCCGCGGACGACGTGGGCGCGGGTAACGCGGGCCTGCGCCTCCTGAGCCAGTTCCGGTTCGACGTCGTGAAGATCGACCTCTCCCTCGTCCAGGCCGGAACCGGGCACGACACCGTGAGGGCCGTCCTCAGCGCGCTGGTCGACCTCGCGCGGCGCTGGGGAGCGCTCGTGGTGGCCGAGGGCGTGGAGACCCGGGCGCAGCTCGCCATGGCCGGCGAGCTGGCCATCGACGCTGGGCAGGGGTACCTGCTGGGCCGACCCGGCGACAGGGTCGACCTCGAGCGCATCGACATCGCGGCGCTGCTCGCGCCGTCCACCGACCCCTTCGTGCGGCTCGGCCTCGAGCGGCCCGACCTCCCGCCGAGTGGATCCGCCTTCGCGCAACCCGAGCGCGAGGTCCGGGCAGTGTCCGGTGGGTAGTCCATGGGCGCCATCGCCGGTGCGCCCGCGCAGCGCGGGTCCCTACTCCCCCGGCATCCGGAACCCGTGCGGGTAGTGGGAAGACCAGGCGGGGCCGCCGGGCGCCTCGATCAGCTCCACGAGGACGCCGTGGCAGCTCTTCGGGTGGAGGAACGCGACGGGGCCCTCGGCGCCAGGGCGCGGGGCGGTGTCGATCAGCTCCACGCCGTCGAGGCCGAGCCGCGTCAGCGCCGCCGAGATGTCGGGGACCTCGAAACAGACGTGGTGGAAGCCTTCGCCGCGGTTGGCGAGGAAGCGGGCCACGCCGGTCGTGTCGTCGGTCGGCTCGACGAGCTCGATCTTCACCTCCCCGACCGGCAGGAAGGCGATGTTCACCCGGTCGGAGGGAATCGAGACGACCGGGCCGGGCGCGAGGCCCAGCGTGTCGCGGTAGAAGGCCAGCGCAGCATCCAGCGAGCGGACGACGACGGCGACGTGGTGGACCCTCCCCACGCTCCGGATGTGGGCGGGCACGGCGGCAGGCGTCACCTGGTCACCCTCCGATCGGACCGTCACACGGTCACCAGCTCCCGGTGCTCGCCCCAGGCGGCGCGCAGGACGTTCGAGACCTCCCCCACCGTCGCATAAGCCTGCACCGCCTCGATGAGCGACGGCATGACGTTCTCGTGGCCCCGGGCGGCCTCGTCCACCCGCCGGAGCGCAGCCGCCCAGGCGGCCGGATCACGCTCGGCGCGCACGCGCCGGACGGCCTCCACCTGGCGGCGCTCTCCTTCCGGGTCGATCCGCAGCGTCGGCGGCGTGCGGTGCTCCTCGTCGCGGAAGGCATTGATCCCGACCACGACCTGGTCGCCGCTTTCGATCGCCCGCTGGACCCGGTAGGCCGCCTCCTGGATCTGGCGCTGCTGGAACCCCCCCTCGATCGCCGCCAGGGTGCCGCCCATGGCCTCGATCTCGTCGAGGAGGCCGCGGGCGCGGGCCTCCAGCTCGTTGGTCAGGGTCTCCACGTAGTAGCTGCCCGCGAGCGGGTCGGGCGTCTCGGTCACCCCGGACTCGTAAGCCAGGATCTGCTGCGTCCTGAGGGCGAGGCGGGCGGCCTCCGCCGTCGGCAGGGCCAGGGCCTCGTCGCGGCTGTTCGTGTGGAGGCTCTGGGCGCCGCCGAGGACCGCGGCCAGGGCCTGGACCGTCGTCCGGACCACGTTGTTGTCGATCGACTGGGCGGTCAGCGAGCTGCCGGCGGTCTGGACATGGAAGCGGCACATCATGGAGCGCGGATCGGCGGCCCCGAAGCGCTCCTTCATGATCCGGGCCCAGAGCCGGCGCGCCGCCCGGAACTTCGCGACCTCCTCGAAGAGCTCGCTCCAGGCGGCAAAGAAGAACGAGAGCCGGCCGGCGAAGGCGTCGACATCCAGGCCGCGGGAGACGGCCGCCTCCACGTACGCGATGGCGTCGGCCATGGTGAAGGCCAGCTCCTGGGCCGCGGTCGCCCCGGCCTCCCGCATGTGGTAGCCGCTGATGCTGATCGTGTTCCAGCGGGGCAGCTCCCGGGAGCAGAACTCGAAGATGTCGGTCACGAGGCGCATCGACGGGCGCGGCGGATAGACGTACGTCCCGCGGGCGATGTACTCCTTCAGGATGTCGTTCTGGGTGGTCCCGGAGACCTTCGATCGGGGCACGCCCTGCTTCTCCGCCGTGGCCACGTAGAGGGCCAGGACGACCGCCGCCGTGGCGTTGATGGTCATGGACGTGCTCACGTCGCCGAGCGGGATCCGGTCGAACAGGACTTCCATGTCGGCCAGCGAGCAGACCGGGACGCCGACCCGACCCACCTCGCCCTCGGCCTCGGGGGCATCGCTGTCGTAGCCCATCTGGGTCGGCAGGTCGAAGGCGACGGAGAGCCCCGTCTGGCCCTGCTCGAGGAGGTAGCGGAAGCGCTCGTTCGTCTCGGCTGCCGTCGCGAACCCGGCGTACTGGCGCATCGTCCAGAAGCGGGCGCGATACATCGTGGGCTGGACGCCGCGGGTGAACGGGTGCTCGCCGGGCCGGCCGAGATCGCGCTCCTCGTCGAGGCCCGCAAGGTCGGCAGGCGTGTAGAGGTCGGCGATCTCGATGTCCGACGAGGTCCGGAACGCGGCGCGCCGTTCCCGGGTCGCCGCGATCGCCTTCGCGCGGGCGCCTTCGCGCCAGCGCTGGCGGCCCGGATCGGGCGCGGGCGAGGCGGCGGGCTGTGGTTCGTCGGCCATGCGGATCTCCCGGCTGGTCAGCGGATGACGACGAGGAGGTCGCCAACGTCGATCGTATCGCCCACGGCCACTCCCACGCGCTCGACGCTCCCCTCGCGCGGCGAGCGGAGCTCGTTCTGCATCTTCATCGCCTCGACCACGAGGATCTGCTGGCCGGCCTCGACGTCGTCCCCGGGGGCCACGGAGACGGCAACGACGCGGCCGGGGATGATCGCCCGGACCTCCACGGGGCCACCCATCGAGGCCGCGCCCGCACCGCGGCGGGCGCGCTCGCGAAGAACCGCACGACGCTCGGGCTCGAGCTCGACCTCGATGCGCCAGCCCTCGACCACCACCTCGCGGACCTCCGTTCCCCGTCGGCGGTCGACGCGCACGGGCCCGAAGAGAACGGCCGTTCTATGCGAGCCGGCGGGGCCCTCCTCCTCGAGCCGGGCCCGGACGCCATCGAAGCGGTGGAGGCGGGCCCGGGCCGGGATGCCGTCGAGCAGCGGGTCGCCGTCGGCGGCCGTGGCGGCTG
>Ga0315273_10002850_pt1 | contig 20611 bp, 17 predicted proteins | sample YL17G02_0_MG_FD_205753 | JGI IMG/M metagenome (GOLD analysis project Ga0315273, IMG submission 205753) | Sediment microbial communities from Yellowstone Lake, YNP, Wyoming, USA - YL17G02_0 | ecosystem: Environmental > Aquatic > Freshwater > Lake > Sediment | place: USA: Wyoming | collected... | reverse complement strand
TTGACACGCGGGGCTCTGGCGGTCTCTATCCTGGCGTGCGCACTCGAGTTCATGGCTGGGGGCGAAGATCCCGCTCCGGCGCCGGTCGACCTCTCCGGGGCGTGGGCCGAGCTCCAGGTCTGTTCCCAGATGGACGTCCTCCCCATCCTAGGCAAGGTGACGAGCACGAGCACAAGCCTTCTTTGCGCCACGATCGAGCAATCCGGAAGCTCGCTCTTGATGCGAGAGGTCACCTGCTCCACCACGATCAAGACCGGGTCGGCCCTCGGCAAGCTCGTCATCCCCGAAGCCTTTCTCGCCTCTCTTGGCGAGATGACGAGGCCGGCCTCTCTGGACGGGTCCGGACCGACGATACGGTTCGACCAGCCCTGGTACACGCAGGTCCGCGGCGCATACCTGGTTGACCCGGAGAACGATGCCCTGCCCACCAATCCCGACGACCCGCGCGTGTTCGACCAGGATGGCGACGGGAAGCCTGGCCTGACCGTGCGCGTGAGCATCCTGGGGTTCCTCTCCGGAGAGGTCTACGTCGTGCAGCGCGTCCGCTACCGGATGGTCGGAACCGTCGTCTCTCCAAACCGCGTTGAGGGCCTGATCGAGTGGTCGAACGAGCAGATCACGATCGAAGCGTCGAACCCTCTCTTCGCGGTTGACACGCAGCCGGAGCCCAACTCCGCTCCAGAAAAGAGCTACTTCGTCCTACAGCGGGTCGACCCCGGCACCGCTTGCCAGAGAATCGTCGCCCAGCGGAAGGCCCTCTTCGGGCGCTAGGCCTGACTCCCCGAGCGCATCGGGTGCGACCGGCGCAGGATGGGGTACACTCCGCCCATCGCGGGTGAGGGGGCGAGCCGTGGGCACGCAGGGATGTTCTCGGTTTGTGAAGCAATCAGCTCTTCTCCTGGTCATCTTCGTCACGGCTTTGGCCCTGGATCTTCCCCTCTCTGCGGGAGAGGACCCTCTCCCAAGCCTGGCTGGGACGTGGGCGGAAGTTCAGGTCTACTCCGAGATCCTGCCTTTCCCGATCGTGGGACAGATCACCAACACGAACACGGCGACCCTGCGCGTGGAGATCGAGCAGTCCGCAAGCTCGCTTGTGCTTCGCGACCAGTATTGTCGGATCACCGTCAAGAGCACAAGTGCCCTGGTCAGCATGGAGATCCCTGAGGTCCTACTGAGTTTCCTCGTCAAGGGCCCGGCCGAGGCTGTCCTCGAGCGTTCACCGTCCGGAATCTGCTTTGTTCTGGCCTGGCAGACCCGAACCAGTGGGGTGCTCCTCGAACACCAGGACGACGAGCCGCTCCCACAGAGCGCCGCCGACCCACGCGTGATCGACGAGGAAGGGGACGGCCACCCTGGAGTGACTGTCCGCCTGCGCGTGCTCGGCGTGATCGAGGGCGAGGTGTACCTCGTCCAGCGGATGCGCTACCGCCTGGTGGGGACGGTCGTCTCTCCCGTCCGCATCGAAGGGCACCTCGAGTGGAGGAGCGAGCGCGTCGTCCTCGGGGCGTCGAGCCCCCTCTTCGTCGGCGACTGGACCGGCATCCCGGATCCCGATCCCGCAAAGAACACGTTCGTCCTTCAATGGATCAGCCCTAACTGGGACTGCACGACCCTCATGGAGAACTGGGCCGCCCTGTTCGGCCGTTAGGGCGAAGGCGGGAGACGAGACTCCTCGCCCGCCCTCGGGAACGGCTCAAAGTAGGTCTGAGGGGCGAGGTACGGCTCCTCGAGGCGAGCGATCCACTCGCGCATCACATCCAGGCACAAGACGAGATCGCCCTTCCCTTCCCGATAGCGCTCAAGCGACTCAAGGAACCTCTCCTTCTCCTCGCGCGAGAGCCTCTCAGAAAGGTACCCCAGGGCGTGCTGGAGGACGTTTGCGTGCCCCCCGCGCCGCGGTAGCCGCGCGAGGGCGTGGGAGAGACGCTCCCCGTACTCCTCAAGCACCTCCGCCGCAGCCCGATTGTGCGCAGTTGCCACGATCCGTCCCATGGCCCGCTCGTCCTGTTCGCAGTGGGCAAGAAGGAGGAGCTTGTTTTCTGAGTGGAAACGCACAAGATCCTTTGCCTCGCCGGAGGCGCGGACCGGCCGGAACCGCGCGAGAGCAAAGACTCGCGTCAGGAAGTGACTGCGGTCGCTGGTCCGGGAGAGCCGCGCCTCGGTCGTGGCCGGAAGATGGGGGAACCGCTCGAGGACGCGCGCCGCAAAGAGGCCGCTCGATCTCTTGCTGTGCTCCAAGCTCTCCGGGCTCGGATACACCTTGGCGTCCCTTACCCCACACGATGGGGACTTGGCCTTGAGGACGAACCCGTCGACTTCGCCCACACGATCAAGGTATGACGAGGCGAATCCCTGCATCGGGCCGGTGAGGTCGCGTCCGGTGCTCGGCTCGACGAGACGACATCCGTCCTCGCGCTGCACGAGCCGGATAGGGGCACGCGGTACGCCCAGGCCGACCCCGATCTCCGGACAGACCGGTCTTACCTCAACGTAGGGCTTCAGGAAGTCGACGGCCGCCGCGTCGGCCATGGTGCCGTCGTAACGGCAGGCGGCAAAGCCCAAGCACCGGCTGAAGACAACGACTGGTCTTGTGCCTTTGGCCACCTGCTCTCCTCCAGACTTCTGCTCGGGTACGAAGCTCCCCATCTTCCGAGGGACAGGCGATCGGAACAAGAAGAGAGGAATCCTGCAGGAGGCGGTTGACCGCTCGAACTAGGCTAGATATCATGGCAAAGTGAGCGAGCAGTTCCAGCGATTCCGTGAGGGAACCTGATGTGGCCGTCGCACACGCGCGACGGTCCTTCCCTTTCCCGGGGACCAATCCAAGGTCGGCCTCGCGGAGGACGAAAGGAGCGAGAAGATGCTCGGAGAGTTTGAGTACGCTCGCGCGAAGACCGTCAAGGGCGTATGCGCCCTCCTCGCCAAGGCGGGGGGCCGGGGAGCGGTCCTCGCCGGCGGCACGGATCTCCTCGTCACGATCCGCCAAGGACGCGCCTCCCCAGGGCTTCTTGTCGATCTCAAAGGCGTGAAGGGACTTCTGCACCTCACGGTCTCCCCCAAGACCGGCGTCACGATCGGCGCCTCCGTTCCCATGCACGCGATCGTGGAAAACCGCGGGATCCGGTCGCACTATTGTGCCCTGGCCGAGGCGGCGTGGACCGTCGGCACCTACCAGATCCGCCATCGCGCCACCATCGCCGGGAACCTGTGCAACGCCTCGCCGGCCGCCGACACGGCGACCCCACTGCTCGTCTTGGACGCCGTGCTCGAGGTCGCAAGCCCGCGGGGGGAGCGGGAGCTTCCGGTGCGTGACCTCTTCGTCGACTCGAAGAAGACGTCTCTTTCCTTCGACGAGATCGTCACGGCGATCCGGATCCCGGCCGTCCCTTCTACCACACGGACGGCCTTCCTGAAGCAGCAGCGCGTGCGGGGACACGACCTGGCAATCCTGAACATGGCCGGCCGATACGACCCCGCGAGCGGGGACCTTCGCGTCGCGATCGGGAGCTGCGCCAAGACGCCCGTCCTTGTGCCGCCCCTCGGCGTGCCCGTGCCGCCGGACGCTCCGATTCCCGACCTTGTGCGACGCCTGGAGGCGCTCGCCGCACAGGTCACGAGTCCCATCAGCGACTTGCGCGCCACGGCCGAGTACCGGAAGGCGCTCATCCCGGTCTTCCTCCGCCGGCTGCTTGAGTCGCTGCTCCTCGAGCGCGATCATCGGGAGGCCATCCGATGAGTCTTCACCCCATTCGACTCACCGTGAACGGAAAGCCCGAGGAGGCGACCGTTCCCGCTGGGATGACGCTCTTGGAGTTCCTCCGCGAACGCCTCTTCCTCACCGGGGCCAAGGAAGGCTGCGGCGCCGGGGAGTGCGGCGCGTGCACGGTCCTGCTCGATGGGAATCCCGTCACGTCCTGCCTCGTCCTCGCGGTGGAGGCCGACGGTTGCGAGGTGCGCACCATCGAGGGAGAGGCCGGGGAGGGCGACCTCTCGGCGCTCCAGAGGGCCTTCATCGAGGAAGGCGCGATCCAGTGCGGATTCTGCACACCAGGGATGATCCTCTCCGCTCGCGCTCTCCTTGAGCGGAACCCCGACCCCACCGACGCACAGATCGTCGAGTCGATCGCCGGGAACCTGTGCCGCTGCACGGGATACGAGGCGATCGTTGCCGCGATCCGGCGGGCGGCCAAGGAAGAGCGAGGCCGGCGATGAGCGAAGACAAGCTGCGCTACGTCGGACAGTCCGTCACCCGCGAGGACGGCCCGGACAAGGCCACCGGGGCCGCGCGGTACACGCATGACCTCGCGTTCCCGGGGATGCTCCACGTCGCGATCCTCAAGTCCCCCCACGCCTCGGCGAAGATCGTCCGGATCGATACGGCCAAGGCGCAGGCCGTCCCGGGCGTGCGTGCCGTCCTCACCGGAGGCGCGCTCACCTACCGTCTGGGGATCTATCTGCGAGACAAGCAGATCCTGGCAAACGGCATCGTCCGCTACCAGGGCGAGGCGGTCGCCGCCGTTGCTGCGGAGACACTCGACGCCGCAAAGAAGGCCGTGTCCCTGATCGAGGTCGAGTATGCGCCTCGGCCGGCGGTCCTCGACGCGCGCCAGGCTCTGGCGAAGGACGCGCCCCTCGTGCACGCGGACCTGGGCTCCTACGACTTCATGAAGGGCGTCTTCGCGCCCGAGGCCGGGACGAACGTCGCCCACCACCAGAAGATCCGAGCCGGGAATCTCGAGGAGGGCTTCCGAGGATCGGACCTCGTGCACGAGGCGTCGTTTGAGACCGCGCCGGTCCAGCACGTGCCGCTTGAGACCCACGCCGCGATCGCTCAGGCACTCCCTGGCGGCCGGATCGAGGTGTGGACGTCGAGCCAGTCCCCGTACACGGTTCGCCACCTCCTCGCCCTCACCTTCGGCCTACCCCACCAGGCGATCCGCGTGCACGTCCCCTACGTCGGCGGCGGGTTCGGGGGAAAGGCGGGACTGCACCTGGAGCCGCTGGCAATCGTGCTCTCCCGGGCGGCGGGCGGGAGGCCGGTCAAGGTCGTGGCCACACGCGAGGAGGAGTTCAACACGCTCCCCTCCCGGCAGGGCCTCCATTCGACCGTCAAGATCGGCGTTACCCGGGATGGCAAGATCCAGGCCCTCCAGGCAACCTACGTCTGGGACGCGGGAGCCTACGCCGACTACGGCGTGAACGTCGGCCGCGCCGCCGCCTACTCCGGGGCCGGGCCGTATGCGATCCCCCACTGCGCGATCGACTCCTACGTCGTCTACACGAACAAGGTCTTCGGCACCGCCTACCGCGGGTTCGGGCACCTCGAGGTCCTGTGGGCGGTCGAGCGGGCGATCGACCAGGTCGCCCACAAGCTGGGGATAGACCCCTTCGAGTTCCGGATGAAGAACCTTCTCAAGGCCGGGGACCGGACGATCACGGGCGAATCGGTCACCCCTGGGCACGGCCGGCCCGACCTGTGTCTGGAAGCCGTGGCCAAGGAGATCGGCTGGGGCACGCCGAGCGCGCAACCCGAGGATCCACGCAAGGTTCGCGCCAAGGGCCTCGCCTGTCTCCACAAGGCGCCAGCCATGCCCACTTACACCTCGTGCTCGGCGATCATCAAGCTCGACGAGGACGGAGGCGCGGACGTCCTCGTCTCCGGCGTCGACTACGGCCAGGGGACCTACACGACCCTGCGCCAGATCGCGGCCGAGGAACTCAAGATCCAAATCGAGCGTGTCCACGTGATAAACGACTGCGACACCGCGTTCACGCCCTACGACTGGCAGACCGTGGCCAGCCGCTTTTCGTTCATGGGGGGGAACGCTGTGATCGAGGCTTCGAAGGACTGCCTCTACCAGCTCAAAGCGACCGCGGCCTTGGCCCTGAAGGTCCGGCCCGACGAGATCGAGCTCCAAGACGGGTTCGCCTTCGTCGCGACCGAGCCCCTCCGCCGCATTCCCTACAAGGACCTCGCCTTGGGCTACACCTTCCAGAACGGATCGAGCGTCGGCGGGCCGGTGATCGGCCACGGCCGCTACATCGCGACCGGCCTCTCGCACCTTGACCTTGAGACCGGACAGGGAAAGCCAGCCCAGTTCTGGACCTACGGCGCGCACGCGGTCGAGATCGAGGTCGATACCGAGACGGGCGAGGTCGAGGTCTTGAAGGTCGCGACCGCCATCGACGCGGGCAAGGTGCTGAACCCGCTCCAGTGCCGCGGCCAGGTCGTAGGCGGCGTCGTGCAAGGCCTGGGATCCGCCCTGTGGGAGGGGTTCCTGTTCAGCGAAGACGGCCGGCTCCAGAACGGCTCGTTCACCGACTACAAGATCCCCACCGCCAAGGACACCCCGCACGAGATCGTGCCGATCTTCATCGAGACCCCACAGCCCGACGGCCCCTACGGCGCCCGCGGCCTAGCCGAGCACCCGATGATCTCGATCCCCTCCGCGCTCGGGAACGCCCTCTACAACGCCCTGGCGGTCGACTTTGACCGCATCCCCCTCACCGCAGAACGGATCCAGCAAGGGATCGCGGCGAGGAGCCGGGCGTGAAGTCGATCCAGATCGAGAAGGACCGCTACGTCGACTCGGTCCTCCTCATGGCGATCTCCCGCGACCTGAAGACGCTTGAGGGCGTGAACGACGCGGTCGTCGTCCTCGCCACCCCGGCGAATAGGGAGGCCCTGGCCCGGACCGGCTTTGTCTCACCGGAGCTCGATTCGGCTGGGCCAAACGACCTCGCCATCGCCCTGGACGCAGAGAACGGCGCCGCGCTCGAGGCCGCCCGCGCCAAGACAAAGGAGCTCCTCTCGCGAAAGGGCGAGGCCCGTGCGCAGGAGGGCCGACCCCGGCCCGCTACCCTTGAACAAGCGATCCGGCTCTACCCGGAGTCGAACCTCGCCCTCATCTCCGTCCCGGGCATCTACTCCGCGCGCGAGGCACGCCTCGCCCTCAGGAAGGGCCTTCACGTCTTCCTCTTTTCAGACAACGTCTCCCTCGAGGACGAAATCGCGCTCAAAGACGAGGCCGTCTCGCGAGGCCTTCTCCTCATGGGCCCGGGCTGCGGGACCGCGATCGTCGCCGGGAAGCCCTTGGGCTTTGCGAACGTCGTGCGGCGAGGGAGGATCGGGATCGTCGGCGCCTCGGGAACGGGGATCCAGGAGGTCTCCTCGCTCATCGACCGGTTCGGAGGCGGCGTGTCGCACGCCCTAGGAACCGGGGGGAGGGACCTCTCCCTGGCGGTCGGGGGGAGGATGGCCCTCTTCTGTCTTGGCGTGTTGGCAGAGGACGACGGGACCGACGTCTTGGTCCTCATCTCCAAGCGCCCGGCTCCGGCGGTCGCCGAGCGCGTCCTCGCCGCGCTCGAAGCGATCGGGAAGCCCTCGGTCGTCCGGTTCATCGATGACGACGCAAGGCCCGTTCGCGGGCGAATCACGTTCGCCGAGTCCCTCGCCGACGCGGCGCGGCTCGCCACAAACCAGGCCGGCGTCTCCACCATGCTCTTGGGGCGGACGGAGAAAGGGCTCGACCGGATCGCCTCGCAAGAAGCCGCCCTTCTCCGGAAAGAGCAGACCCTCCTCCGCGGCTATTTCTGCGGCGGGACCCTCGCCCAGGAGGCGTGGCAGATCCTCGAGAAGGCCAAAGAGAGGGTGTTCTCAAACGTCGCGGGAAGCCCCGAGCTTGCGATCGAGGACGAGGACGGGATCGAGGGACACGTGCTCCTTGACCTGGGGGACGACCGGTTCACCCGCGGCAAGCCCCACCCGATGATCGAGCCTTCCCTGCGCGACGAGCGGGTGGCGCGCGCGGGAGAGGACCCTCGCGTCGCGCTCGTCCTCGCCGACCTCGTCCTGGGCCACGGAGCGCATCCCGACCCGGCAAGAGGACTCGTGGACGCGGCTCTTGAGGCAAAGAGAACGTCGCGCCAGCGCGGAGGCGGCCTCGCCGTCGTCGCGTCGATCACCGGGACCGAGGGCGACCCGCAGGGCTACTCGCGCGAGAAGAAGACGCTCGAAGAGGCGGGGGTGTGGGTGGCCGAGACAAACGAGGAGGCAGCACACCTTGCGGCCGTGATCCTCCAGGAGATCGCAAGGAGGAGGGGATGACGAGCCGGCCGTCCGCGAAACGCTCCCCCGTCCGCTCGCTCCTCGAGGAGGGGCCGCGCGTTCTCAACGTCGGCCTCGAGGGGTTCGCCCAGGCGCTCCGCGCGTCCGGGGCGGACGTCGTCTCGCTTGACTGGCGGCTGCCGGCCGGCGGAGACGTCGACCTCGCCTCCCTGCTCGACGCGCTTGTGGATACGGAGACAGGCGACTGGCGCGAGCCGATCCGCTCGGCGAACGCCGAGGCAGTGAAGCGCCTCCTCTGTGCGCGGCCGGTCGTGAAGGGGATCGGGACGGCGCTCGACGCCATCCCGGGAATGCGCAACAACCTCCTCCTTCACGCCGGGCCCCCGGTGACCTGGGAGAAGATGTGCGGCCCGATGCAGGGAGCCGTGATCGGAGGGCTTCTCTTCGAAGGCCTCGCCAAGAACCCAAAGGAGGCCGAGAGGCTCGCCACGTCCGGCAAGGTCGCCTTGGAACCCTGTCACCACCACGGCGCGGTCGGCCCGATGGCCGGAGTCACGACCGCCTCGATGCCGGTGTGGATCGTCGAAAACGAGGCGTTCGGGAATCGGGCGTTCTCCACCCTGAATGAGGGTTTGGGGAAGGTCCTCCGCTACGGCGCGTACTCGGCCGAGGTGATCGAGCGGCTGCGTTGGATGCGGGATGTTCTCGCCCCAGCTCTGGGAAGGGCGCTCGAGGCGCGCGGCGGCCTCGACCTTCGAACCCTGATCGCCCAGGCCCTAGAGATGGGCGACGAAGGCCACAACCGCAACCGCGCCGGGACCTCGCTTTTCATCCGCGAGCTGGCACCACACCTCGTCGAGCTTGGCCTTCCTGCCAAGGACCTGCGGCGGATCTTGGAGTTCCTGAACGGAAACGACCACTTCTTCTTGAACCTCTCTATGGCTGCGGCCAAGGCCGCCCTTGACCCGTGTGCCGGAATCCCGAATAGCTCAATGGTCACCGTGATGAGCCGAAACGGGACGGACTTCGGGATCCGGATCTCCGCTCTCGGCGATCGCTGGTTCACCGCTCCCGCCCCCAAGGTCGACGGGCTCTACCTTCCGGGCTTCTCGGAGAAGGACGCGGCCCTCGACATGGGCGATTCCGCGATCACGGAGACGGCTGGAGTCGGCGGCTTCGCCATGGCCGCGGCACCCGCGATCGTCCAGTTCGTGGGAGGAACCGCTTCCATGGCCCTTGAGATCACGCGCCGCATGCGGGAGATCACGCTCGCCGAAAGCGAGGCCTACCGGATCCCGGCCCTCGACTTTGAGGGAACCCCGACCGGGATCGACCTCCTCAAGGTCGTCGAGACGGGCGTCCTTCCCGCGATCAACACCGGGATCGCCCACAAGGACGCCGGAGTCGGCATGGTCGGCGCCGGCCTCGTCACCCCGCCGATGAGTCTCTTCCTCGACGCCGCCCGCGCCCTGGTAGAGACCCTGCGTGAACCGCTCACTCGCAGGGACGCGGGCCAGGGATAGCCAGCTGACGTATGTGGGTGTAGTATGGGGAAGCAGCTTCTCCGGAAGAGGTGACGCACATGGACCTGAAATCGCAGCTATACGAACTCAGCCAGCGAGCGCCCGAACTGGCCCCGAAGCTCAATACTGAGGAAGCCACCAAGCACAGCTTGGTGTTGCCGTTCATCCGGACACTTGGCTACAACGTGTTCGACCCCAGCGAGGTCGTGCCCGAATTCATGGCGGACATCGGTGAGAAGAAGGGAGAGAAGGTCGACTACGCGATCCTGATAGACGGCAAGCCAATCCTGCTCTTCGAATGCAAGCCATGTGGCGAAGAACTCGACCCGCAGCGCGCGATACAGCTTCAGCGCTACTTTCACGGCGTCGCGAGTGTCAGGTTCGGCGTCCTCACGGATGGGCTCACGTACCAGTTCTATTCTGATCTGGAGCGAGCAAACGTGATGGACACACGGCCTTTCCTTGAGGTGAGTCTCCTCAACCTCACTGACGACGTGCTTGAACAGCTCCGCAGATTCTCGAAGGAGTCGTTCAACATGGACGACATCCGCGGGACCGCGGGTGCCTTGAAGTACACCCGCGAGATCAGGCAGCTACTCGAAACTGAGTTTGAATCGCCAAGCGAGGACTTCCTGAGGTTCCTCACGAAGCGCGTCTACGATGGCAGCTTCACCAAGAACGCTCTTGCGCACTTCACCCCGATCGTCCAGAAGGCGCTCCGCGAGTTCATCAACGGAAGAATCACCCGGACGCTCGAAGCCGCGCGTGATCTCCAGGCAGGCACCGGCACCGCCGAGGCAGCCGAGACCCCCGACGCGGGAAGCGGCCTGGTGACAACCACCCAAGAGATCCAGGGCTACTACATCGTCAAAGCTATTCTCAGCCCCATTGTCGATCTCGGACGGGTCTACATGAGGGACCTCCAAAGCTACTGCGGGATTCTGCTGGACGACAACAACCGGAAGCCAATCTGTCGCCTATACTTCCACGATCCCGATAGGCTGCGGCTGGGGCTCTTCGACGCCCAGAAACAGGAAGAGCGCGTGCCAATCGCGCGGCTCGACGACATCTACAAGTATGCGGACCGAATGCAGCAGATCGTGCGGGGCTACGAGTCACAGCAGAAGCCTTCCGCCTACCGCAAAGATCCCCCGGTGGGCTGAGAATCGAACCGAGAGCTCATCCGACCGCCGGATACCTTGGTATGGGGACGGTCCCGACGCGAGACATCGACTTCTTGGACCAATGAACAGGACTCTCGCCTTGCGAAAGGAGGACTCATGAAGATAGTGGATCTCACGATCCCATTCGGGGTTGCGACCCCGCCCTGGCCGACGTACGAACCCTTGCAGCTCAAGTACTTCAAGCGCCTCGCCCCCAACGGCGCGAACGGCCAGCTCTTGACCCACTCCAACCACGTGGGGACGCACCTCGACGGCGAGATCCACTTCCACACTCCCGGGAAGGACATCGCCTCGCTTGACTTCGACTACCTCGTGCACGAGGGCGTTGTGGTCGACATCTCCGACGTCTGCGGGGACTACGACGTCTACACCTCAGAGATGATCCAAGAGCGCGTCGAGGTAAAGGAAGGCGACATCCTCGTCATCCACACGGGCTATCACCACTACGGCTGGGACCAGCCGACCGCGGACGAGATCCGCTACATGGTCAAGCACCCTGGCCCGGACAGGGAATTCGCCCTGTGGTGCCGGAAGAAGAAGATCCGCTGGATCGGGGTCGACTGCGGCTCGGCCGACCACCCCATGAACACGATCATCCGCGACTGGATGCCGCGCCAGGCGCGCGAGGCCGACGCCCACTTCCGCGTGAAGTACGGGAAGCCCCTCGCCGAGTTCTTCGACGACTCGAAGTATCAGCTCATGCACCTCGAGCTCTTCAACCACGGGATCATCCACGCCGAATGCCTGGGCGGGGACATCGACCTCCTCCTCAACGAGCGGGTAGAGATCGGCTGCTTCCCGTGGCGATTCGTGGACGGGGAGAGCTCGATCTCCCGCATCGTCGCCTTCCTCGATGACAAGGCCTACACGGCGAAGACGAAAGAGAAGGAGACCTGTGCCCTCACCAAGTTCGGCGACGTCGCCGGAGCAGAGAACTCGGCCCTGCATGAGCGAGCGAGGAAGAAGGGACGCCGCGCCTGACCTGCAGATTCTGCGCGCGCCGAGGAGGCAGCATGAAGACGCATAGGAAGCATCTCAAGAGACAGCTTGCGGACGAGACGTTCGCGCGGGAGTTCGAGCGCGAGAAGAAACGGCTTCGCATCGCCTACGACATCCATACTGCGCGCGAGCGCCTCGGCTTGACGCAACAGGCGCTCGCGCAGAAGGCCGGAGTCACGCAGCAGATGGTGTCCCGCATCGAGAATGCGTCCACGGCCAACATGGCCCACGGCTCCGTATGCAAGATCGCGGCCGCACTGGGCATGGAGGTCGGCCTGGTCTCGAAGGACCGCTAGTTGGGGATCTCTAGAGGGACGGTCCCGTCAGAGAGCGCGGCAGCGATTCGCGTCGGGCCGCGGCGGGGTGAACGCCGTCTTTGGCTCCGAGGCCCTCGTGTGTCTTCAATCCCCGAGGATTCCCATCCACCCCTGGGCCCTCGTCGCCAAGCTCCCGTGGTAGGAGCTCGGAGGGCTGTTCAGCGTTCGAATGCCCAATGGCTCTCGGAGCACCACGAGGCAGACGCCTGCTAGGTGGCCCGAAGGACACGACGAGCGCTTGCACGTCAAGATCTGACCTCCACGATCCCCGAACCACGGACCCCGAACTCCCCTCCCTTCTACCACACGCCGAACGCCACGCGCTACGAGCCCGTGTTTGTCCTCCCCCACGTGCTACATGCCACAAGCCACAGGCTTCACCCTCAACATGCATCCTCTCCTCACAACTCATCACGAGCGCCGCAGCCGGTCACTTCCCGTCTGACCTGCTTGAGCTCCAAGCCGCGCTTCTGGAAGGAAGGCTAGCCGCCCGACTAGCCAACAGGGCACGGACTGCTTTGACCGTGGGCCAGACAACTGGCCGCGCAGTCCTCACCGGACTCGTCGCCGCGTCTCTGGCCCCGCAAGGGGTCGTTCCGGGGCAGGCAATGCGTCATTTCAGGACCTGACCCTCACTCCTCTGCAGTGCTTCACGTCCACCGCGAGGCGGCCTCTGGCGAGGCTCGAACTCCATACCTGGCATCAGCCAGGCCCGAGGGGAGCCCGATGTGGACTTCCTCTTTCCTCATCGATACGATGCAGGCATGCGCTTGCACCCTGAGAAGAGATAGGAGTGAGCCTGGTCTTTGCCTGCCTATAGCTTCGGAAGCCTATCGCCGTACGATTTCGAGCTTCTCGTGCGTGACTTGCTTCAGGAGGAACTCGGCGTCCGCTTGGAGAAGTTCTCCTCGGGCAGGGACAGGGGCATCGACTTGAGGTACAGCGCCGCCAAACAAGGCGATCTTGTTGTGCAATGTAAGCACTACGGGGGCTCACCGTGGTCAACCCTTCTGAGAGAGCTCTGTTCGGATTCCGGCAAGCTCGCTGGCCTCAAGCCACGTCGGTATTTGCTCGCCACTTCAGCGAAACTGAGTCCAGAACGGAAGGATCGCATTGTCGCCATCTTCTCCCCCTTCTGTAAGGGTCCCAGCGACGTCTTCGGACCGGAAGACCTCAACGGGCTGATCGCCAAGTACCCGGAGATCGAGAAGCGACACTACAAGCTCTGGCTCACGAGCGTTGCGGTCTTGGAGCGCGTGCTGCACGCCGACGTCTTCGCGACTCAAGCAGCGGACCTTGAGTCGCTACGGCGGCGCATGAGTCGCTTCGTGATGAATCCGAGTGTCCCGAGGGCGTCACAGATCCTGTCAGAGAACCACTTCTGCTTGATAACGGGCGTGCCAGGAATCGGGAAGACGACGCTGGCTGAGATCCTGACGATCGAGCATCTTGAAAGAGGATACGAATGCTTCCACATCTGGGATAGCCTCGACGTGGCGCGCAGGGTTATCCGGAAGACTCAGAAGCAGCTCTTCTATTTCGATGACTTCCTGGGCAAGACTGGGCTGCGCACGCAGTACACCCGGAACGAGGATGAGAAACTGGTCAGGTTCATCGACGAGGTTGTCGAGTCGAGGGACACACGGCTTGTGCTCACGACTCGCGAGTACATCCTGAATCAGGCACGGGAGGTCATGGAGGCCCTCCGCACTGCACGGCTTGACATCGCAAAGTGCCTAGTTGACCTCAAGGACTACGCACCACGGATCAGGGCCCACATTCTGTACAATCATCTCTACTACTCGGGAATCCCTGTCGGACATATCACGGCTCTCGTCAGGGCGCGTGCCTACCGCCAGATAGTCCGGCACAGGAACTACAGCCCACGCATCATCAGCGTCATGACCGATGCTCTCAATGTTCGCTCGGTGCCGGACGAAGAGTACCCGAAGGTCTTCTTGGAGAACCTCGACAACCCGAGCCGCCTCTGGGAAGTGGCGTTCCAGAGTCATCTCACCGTGCCAGGTCGGAACCTACTACTCGTCTTGTGCTCACTTCCAGATCAAGTACAGATAGAGGCTGCTCAGACTGCCTTTGAAGCGTTCCACGACAGGCGAGCGAGCACGTATCACCAAGCGAGGTCGCCCTATGACTTTGAGAGGGCGGTCAAGGAGCTCGAGGGCAACTTCGTCAGTACGCACCGGGGTTCTGGGAGTTTCGTCGTCGAGATCCACAATCCTTCTGTCCGAGACTTCCTGGAAGCTTGGCTTCGGCAGCACGAGCAGGATGTGGGGGATCTCCTCGAAACCGCAGTGTTCAACGAACAAGTGGGCCGTCTGACGGAGATCGTTTCCTGCTCCGGAAAGGGAACGGTGCCGATCGAGCTGCAGCGGCGGCTAGCCCGTCGCTTCGAGGAGCTCTTTTGGACCGATTCCATCCGGCTGCTGCCGATGGGGCGATCGGGCGAGGGCCCCGCGGACTGGCTTCCCGCCCGGACTTCTCCGGTGGAACGTCTCGTGGCACTCCGGACTCTCGCGCTGCAACGTGATGACCCAGAGGTCGCGGCCGCGCTCGAAGGCTGCGGCACGGTCGTTCTGGATTCTCTCGCGAAGAGTGAGCAGGATCGGGCTGAGCTCTGCCTTTTGCTGGTTTCCATCAGCCGCGGCCGCACGCCGATGAAAGGGGTCTACTCCGAACTCTACAACCTCGCGCTACGGGTGGCTTTCCAGGATCTTGAGGATTCATTCCTGGACCTCCACGAACTAGAGGCCCTAGCAGAATTCGTGGCCAGTCGTCCCGACAGTGTGCCGCACGAGACTATCACACAACTGCGCGAGGCTTTCGATGGATTCGCAGACGGGGAGTTCGACTTTCTCCAAGACGAGTCGGATCCTGGAGAGAGAGAAGCCTACTATGAAAACCTGGCCTACGTGGCCGACCTTCTCGGTACCACGCTTCCCTATTCCCTCTCAGACTTCGGGACTGCGGAGGAGTCCGACGAAATCGAGCCCGAGTCGCCGCTGCCGGCCATGCCGCGCGAAGACGATCCAATCTCCGATCGAGAGCTCGACTCGCTGTTCGAGTCCCTGGCTGATGACGCTCCTGAATCGCCGTGAGGTGGCCGTGCGCAGAATGGGGTCAGGTCTTGCAATCACGCATGGCGTAGAGTAGACTCGGTTCAGTAGTGCGTCGGGGTCAGATGCTGCATCGCCTGGTTGCCGGCTACTTGGCGCGGCCGAGCAGCAAGGGCAGAGGTCGGGTCAGGTAGAGGCGGCGTCTGGTTTGGATCGGCCGCCGCCTACAGGCACATGTCGTAGCGCTCTTCCGTGACCGTCTCTCCCCACAGCCGATGCGTCTTCTCCTCGGTCTTGCGGAGTCCGGCCTGCCGGTAGAGGTGCGCCGCGGAGTTCTGGGGACATCTCTGAAAGCGCGCCGTGAGTCCAGTGGGGATTCTCAGTCCGCCTCCTTGATAAGCGTCTTGTAGTCCCTGGTTCCGGTGTCGCCGGAGTCATCTCTTCGCTGTCCAAGCAGCATAAGGTTCTTCGGGTGGCGTGTCGCAATCACAATCGCGAACCTCGTCGGGTTCATGTCCCCGCCGCGCTCACGCCTCCCCTTTCGGCTTCACCACAAGATCCAGGGTTGGGTCCCGATACGGTTCTCCCTCTCGCAGGATCCAATACGTCGCTTCCGCCAGATGTCGCCCCACCGCTCCAATCGCCTTCTGGTGGCCACTGCGGTGCCTCACACGCTCGTAGAGACGGCTCACGTGCCACGGCGCATGCTTCCGGCGATGGATCGCCGTCGCATTCGCAGCCTCCGCGTACGCCCACTTCAGGTAGCGATTGACGTCCGGCCGGGTAGGCCCGTACCGCACTCGACCTCCGCTTGCGTGAACCCGCGGCGTCATCCCAGAGTACGACGCCAGTTGGCCCGCGGAAGGAAACCGACGGACATCACCGACTTCCATCAGGATCACCACCCCGAGGATGAAGCCCACCCCAGGGAGCGTCTCAATCAACTCGAGATCCTCCGTGTCACGGAACAGCTTCGCCATCCGCGCCTCGAACCCGTCGATCTGTACCTGGAGATGGTCCAACTCCTCCACCAGCCGTTCCGTCGCATACCGTGTTTGGGAAGGCAGCTCACGGATCCGCTCTCCCAACACAACCCGTCCTCGGGCGCCGAAGAGATCGGTGGCTTCCCTCGACGTCGCTCGGTACTTGGCCAGGTTGGCATGAATGCGATTCTTGAGACGGGTCCGCTGTCCGACCGGCACGATCCATGTCCGCGGCCACGAGCCTCTGGAGCTTGCGGGATTGGGCCCTGCGTTCCGCCGGGACGGACACCGAGCGCGCCGCCCAGTACGCCGCCGAGCGCACCCAGGCCGCCACCGAGCTCGCCGCTGAGGACCCCGTCGCGTGCGCCGCCGCTACCGCGGCAAAGCGCGCTGGCGAGTCTCTCGCCGAGACGGCCGCGAAGCGCGCCGCCCGGTACGCCTCCTTGAGTTCCGCGTCCGTCGCCCTGCCGTCGAGCCACGCCCGCCTGACCTTGAGAGCCGCCCATGAGCGAGGGTCGAGCTCACGCCCGGCCTTCCGCTCGCCCTTGAGGGCGCGCTCGGCGCACCAGAGGGCAAACTCGTAGAGCTCGCGAGTCACGTCACGGGCGGAGAGCACTTTGCACTCGGTGGCCACCGCCTTGTTCGAGCCGTGGACGATGGCGCCGCGGAGTTCTACGCGGCACAGGATCGGGCCTGGGGCATAGCTGAGCGCGTCGAGCACGTCCGCCGAAGCGTGGTAGCCGTGCTTCCGGAGCACGGGCTTCTCCCCGGGTGGTAGGCGGTAGACCTTCCCCACGCGGAGCTTCTGACCATCGCCGAGCGTGCGGTCCTCGCGGACGAAGTGATAGCCGCGCATCCTTTCACTCATCCCTTCTCCTTGGCGGCGATGGCAAGTCGCGGTGCCTTCTCGACCATACGGCGAATCCACGAGGCGGATGGGGGCAGGTCCTTACTCTTGACTGTGCCCCCTCGCCCTCCCTGACAGCCTCGTGGGGCGCTCCTGGCAAACGACAGGAGTCGGTCTCGTCTCCCGCTGATGCGACGAGAATGCTTCTGCGCTCCGGCCGCCTACATCTGGAACAGGTCGGAATGGCTGCCCATTCGTTCGAAGACCACCCGCGCCGGTTCCACTTTGTAGACGAGGAGCCAGTCGGCCTCAATGTGGCACTCCCGCCGTCCGGCGTGCGCGCCGATCAGACGGTGGTCTCGGTGGATCGCGTCGAGCGACTCGCCCGCGAGGAGCGCACGCGCGACGATCTTGAACTTCTCGAGATTCCTGCCCTGTTTCTTGGCGCGCCCCACGTCCTTCCGGAACTGCTTGGTGAACGCGGGAGTGAGCATCACACCCCAAGCTTCTTGAACAGGTCGTCCGCATCCTCACACATGACCACGTCGCGGCCGTTGTCGGTGTGTTCAAACGTCCTCTTCGTAAGCGCAGTGGGAATGACGAGGTCGAACGGGAGTCCGTCGCGGAGCTCCACCTGCTTGTAGAAGAGCGTGATCGCCTGCGTCGCATTGAGGCCGAGACGATGGAAGACCCCCTCAGCGCGTTCCTTCAGCTCCGGCTCCAAACGCGCACGCACGGTCGCGGTCTTGCTCATCGTCCCACCTCCATCGCTTGGGCCACTGTAGCACAAACGGGGTACACTGGCAAGGGCTCAGTCGGTGCCCAGCCACCTGCGCGGCGCGGGCGTGCCGAGGGGGCCGATTGCAGGACCCGACCCTCTCCTCTGGTGCGGTTCCTCCCACAATCGTCGGAGACTTGAGCCTCATGCGTACCGACTGCTGGCAGAACACATCCACGGGACTCCGGGGACAATGCCAATTCCCGGCGTGAGTCCGGGTGCCCAACACCGATTGTCAGGCGGAAGCTACCGAGCGCTCCGAGTCGTGCCCGAATTGAGTGGCGCGTACCCCGATTCCCGCACCTCGGTTCCGATCCTCGTGTCAACCTTTGGCTGGCCCAATTCGCGGCTCAGGCCTAGCCGGTCCTCCTACGGCCCGAACACGATGGTCTTGGGGCTGTTGCCTGCTGGGAACGTGGCCGTGACAGTGTCCGTCGCAATGTCGATCACCGAGACGGTGCCGTCACCGGAGTTGGTCACATAGGCCTTGTCCCCGCAAATCTTGATGCACGAGGGGTTGCTGCCCACTGGGATGGTGGCTGTGACTGTGTCCGTCAGGACGTCGATCACTGAGATGGTTCCGTCGTCGTAATTGGCCACGTAGATCTTGGTCCCGCAGATCGCCATCGCACAGGCGTTCTTGCCCACTGGGATGGGGCTCGTGCCCCTCTGCGTCAGGAAGTCGATCGGCCGGACGAAGTTGTCAACACCCTGTGAGACATAGGCCCTCTGCCCGCAGAAGATCACGATGTCTTCGGGATAATAGTCCGTCTCGATGGTTTGCGTGACGGTGTCCGTCGTCATGTCGATCACTGAGAAGTTGCCATCGATGTAGTTCAACACATAGGCCTTGTCCCCCTTGATCGCAATGTTGCTGGGGCCCTGGCCCACGGCGATGGTCTTCGTGACCGCACCTGTTGTTGCGTCGATCACGGAGACGGTACCGTTGAGGTGGTTTGCCACGTAGACCTTGTTCCCGCTCGCGGCGACGGCGAGGGGGTACCGGCCCACCGCAATGGTCATCGTGAGCGCGCCTGTCGCTGTGTCAAGCACGGAGACGGTGTTGTCGGTGCGGTTTGCCACATAGAGCTTGTTCCCGCTGATGGCACTGGCGTAGGGGCTCTTGCCCACCGCGATGGTCTTCATGATTGTGCCTGTCGTTGTGTCAATCACCGAGACAGTACCATCCTTGTCGTTTACCACGTAGGCCTTCTTGCAGTCGAGGCCGCTTCCTCCGCACGCGCAGAGTCCCTGCTGCGATGGCGTCTCCATCGGGGAGAGGGCCAGCATGCACTCCACCTTCGTCCAGGCCCCCTGGTAGTTCAGGTAGAGGGCGTCTGTCTCTTTGGCCTCCGTCTGGAGCACCTGGCCTTGAACCCCGGGCTGCCACGGGTCGTCCTCGGCCCAGGCCAGGTCAACCCCATAGTTCCCATCCTTCACCTTGTCGAACAGAAACGACCGACCGGTCAGGTAGTAGTTCTGATCGACCTGTTGCTCGATCCCGACGATCACTCCCTGACCGGCCCGCAGCTCGCTTTCGTAGGCCGCGTAGTTTGGCTCGGGCCTAAGGGCTAGCGTGATTCCCGGGACGGCATCCGGGGAGAACGGGACGCCGATGTCTCTCTGGAACTCCGCGGGGAACCCGGCATCATAGATCTTGAGCTCGAACACCCCCGGGTACTTCCCAGCGACGTACTTCGCCAGGCCAACCACCAGGAGCGGGTCCGTCGTACCCCGTGGAGTGCCTGTCTCCATGGAGGTCTTGCCGAACCGGTCCGCCAGTTCGATCGTATCCAACTCGTTGATCGCTCCGTCTCCGTTGAGGTCGTTGAGCAGATCAGGGTAGCCGTGGCCGTGGAACCAGGCCATGATCGTCGCTGCCTCGACGGGTGCAGTCCAGCGATCCGTCCAGTCTGGCTTGCTCGCTGTGCTGATGAGTTGAAGGTCGGAGACAACAAACCCGACCGACGTCTCCGCTTGGGCTACGGTTGCCCATCCCCCCATGGTGATAAGGGAAGCCATGAGAGCGATGAGCAGCCCGAATCCTCGTCTCTTCATGACGCACCTCCTTGTCTACCGCCAGGCAGACCTTGCGCCCCCGCTGGGGCACATAGCTGTGGCACGATCGGTTGCGTCAGGCTTCGAGGAGTGTGGCTTCTCGAGACGCGAACTAGAAGGTCATGCAAGAGGTGTTCTGTAGCTCTGCGACGATAGAATCATCCTACCCCCGTCGGAGAGCAGGGAGCGCTCCTATCCGCACACCGACCAAGGTATTGGGGCTTGACAGATGCGTCTGAGATGACCGATGTGAATCCCCCGGGCTTGACGGAGGCTCCGTTTCCAGGAGGATCGCATCCTGGGGGAAGGAGTCGGTGAGACATGGGGAGACGATCGAAGTACCCGTTCGGGCTTCGTGAGAGAGGGGGAGTTCCGGGGACGTAATGCCGATCTCGAGCAGCACGCCGGGGACTGAGCGAGTGAGGGGCCGGATCTTCGGCCTTGACCCTCTCTCTTCCTGGAGCCTATTGGGGTCGGGCGCCGCTCACGGAGACATGTCGTATCTTTCTTCGGTAACGGTCTGTCCCCAGACCCGATGCGTCCTCTCCTCCGTCTTGCGAAATCCTGCCTGCTGGTAGAGGTGCGCCGCGGCCTCAAGATCGCTCGTCGTCCAGAGGAATAGAGATCCGAACCGGCGTTCGCGGCAGAACTCGAGCGCCTCGTTGAGCAGACGATGTCCCAGGCCCCGGCCGCGCCACGCCGGATGGACGAGGAACCATCGCAGTTGGGCCTCTCGGGCGGAGTGCTCGACGACGCCGATGGAGCCGACGATCTCTTCGT
>Ga0315273_10002849_pt1 | contig 20613 bp, 19 predicted proteins | sample YL17G02_0_MG_FD_205753 | JGI IMG/M metagenome (GOLD analysis project Ga0315273, IMG submission 205753) | Sediment microbial communities from Yellowstone Lake, YNP, Wyoming, USA - YL17G02_0 | ecosystem: Environmental > Aquatic > Freshwater > Lake > Sediment | place: USA: Wyoming | collected... | reverse complement strand
CAATATCGTGGTTGACCTTTTGGGAAAGGCTGAGGGCATACTGCTTAAACGCGAACAGTCTCCTAAGGAAGAATTCAAACAAGGCCAACGTATCCGGGCTTATGTTTTAGAAGTGAAAAAAGATACTAAAGGCCCCCAGATTATCTTAAGCCGCACCCATCCTAACATAGTGAAAAAACTTTTTGAGTTAGAGGTTCCGGAGATTTACGAAGGGATTGTGGAGATAAAATCTATTTCGCGCCAGCCGGGCGAGCGTACAAAAGTGGCAGTCTGGTCTAAAAATGAAAAGGTTGATTCTGTAGGCGCCTGTGTGGGAATGCGGGGAAATCGGGTGAGAAATATTGTGAATGAGCTGCACGGAGAAAAGATTGATATTGTCCGTTATAACGAGGATATGAAGGAATATATAAAAGCCGCACTTTCACCGGCGCAGGTAGCCGAGATAAAATTAGGTAAGGATAGCTTGAAAGCAGAAGTGATTGTAGAGGATGACCAGCTTTCCTTAGCCATCGGTAAACACGGCCAGAATGTCAGGCTTGCCTCGCGACTTATCGGTTGGGAATTAGATATACGCACCAAGGCCACCAGTAGCGAAGCAGTCCAGAAAGAGAAGGAAATTAAGGAAGCTAAGGAGAAAAAAGAGAAAGAAGAAGAGCGCAAGGCTATTTCTTTAGAAGAGTTGTCAGGTGTAGGTGAAAAGACCGCAGCTAATCTTAAAGAAGCAGGTTTTAAGACGATAGAGGATATTGCCCAGGCAAATGCCAAAGACTTAATCAAGGTGAAAGGCATTGGCAAAAATAAGGCTGAAAAATTAATTGAAGAGGCCAAAAAGTTGATGAGCAAATAGATGCCTACGGTCAAGGTAAAGAAAGAAAAAGTTTTAAGCAAGAAAAATATAACCGCCAAGAAAAAAAAGACGGTAAGTAAAGTCCCCAAAGTTAAAGTCGCCAAAAAGCCTTTGGCCAGGCCTTTGCCTAAAGCTATTAAGAAACCAAAGGCAATTCGTAAGGCTGTTCCTAAAAAGAAGGAAGCCCCGCCTCTAGTTTCACCCCAGAAGATAGTTTTACCTGTAGTCACCGCCCGCCAGATAATTAAAGAAAAAGTAGTTGAAAAGAAGATAATCCCTCCCCAAGGAATAGTCGCCAAAGAGATACCTCTCAGGAAAGAGATAATTCCCAAAAAAGAAGAAAAACCGCCGAGAATAGAAAAACCATCAATACCAGAGAAGCCGCCTATAATAGAAAAGCCAGTCAGAGTTGAAGTCAAGCCCGAACCAAAAATCTTGGAATTAGAATTACCAATTACAGTCAAGGATTTAGCCATTAGATTACAAGAAAAACCTTCTATCTTAATTAAGAATTTAATGGGCTTAGGGTTCATGGCCGGGATAAATCAAGCTTTAGATGAAGCTGCTGTAACTAAGGTTGGGGAGAAATTAGGTTTCAGGGTTAAAAAAGCGCCTGATAGAGAAGAATTAATTTTAGGCATACACAGGCAAATTGATAGGCCGGAGTTTTTACAAGCGCGCCCGCCGATAGTAACTTTTATGGGCCATGTTGATCATGGCAAGACTTCCCTTTTAGATGCGATAAGAAAAACCAAAGTAGTGGAATCCGAGCATGGAGGTATTACTCAACACATCGGCGCTTACCGCGTGGTTTTACCCGCGGGAGAAATTACTTTTCTGGATACGCCCGGCCATGAGGCTTTTACGGCGATGCGGGCGCGGGGAGCCAGCGTTACGGATATTGTGGTTTTGGTGGTGGCGGCCGATGACGGAGTTATGCCCCAGACCCAAGAGGCTATTGACCATGCCCGGGCTGCAGGTGTTCCGATAATTGTGGCTTTAAATAAAGTTGATAAACCTCAGGCGAATATTGATAGGGTTAAGAAGCAACTTGCAGAATTGAATCTTGCGGCTGAAGATTGGGGCGGTAAAACCATAACTGTTCCTGTCTCAGCCAAGACCGGCCAGGGCATAGATGGTCTTTTGGAGATGATACTATTAGAAGCCCAGATGCTGGAGCTAAAGGCAAATCCTAAAAGGCTGGCTCACGGAGTGGTAATCGAAGCCAAAATAACTAAAGGCCGGGGCCCGGTTTCCACATTATTGGTCCGCGAAGGCACCTTGCATTTAAACGCGAATATTCTTGTCGGTAAATATTACGGTAAGATCAGGGCGATGTTCAATGACCACGGTCAGTCAGTAGTCGAAGCTCCTCCGGCTTGCCCGGTAGAAGTCTTAGGTATAAGCGGTATTCCTGCGGCAGGGGAACAATTCTTTGTGATTGAAGATGAGAGAAAAGCCAGGGAATTGGCAATGTTGCGCCAGGAAAAAGAAAGGCAGCTTCAGGTCAAGAGCGTAAAAAGGATTAGCTTGGAAGATTTATATACACAGATAAAAGAAGGAAAAATAAAGGAATTAAAACTCATCCTTAAGGCTGATGTGCAAGGTTCATTGGAGGCCATAAGAGATGCCTTAAATAAAATGAATATTTCGGAAATAAAATTGGATTTTATACATGAAGGCGTGGGTAACATTAATGCTTCGGATGCAATATTAGCCGTAGCCTCGGATGCTTTGATATTAGGCTTTAATGTAGTCGTAGATGATTTAGCCAAAGAAATAGTGGCCAAAGAAGGCTTGGATGTGAGGACTTACAATATTATTTATGAATTAGCCAATGATATAAAAGCAGCATTAGAAGGTATGCTTGAGCCAAAATTAAAGAAGGTTTTCTTAGGCCGGGCTGAGATAAGAAAGGTTTTTAAATTATCCCGGCACGGTACAATTGCCGGATGTTTCGTGACCAAGGGTAAATTTAACCGCACCTGCACGGTCAATCTAGTCAGGAACGGAGAAGTTATTTTCGAAGGTAAATTATCTTCTTTAAAACGTTTTAAAGAAGATGTCAGGGAAGTCGCCGAAGGATTTGAGTGCGGCATGGGCTTAAGCGGATTTGAGGATTTTAAAGAAGGCGATATTATTGAAGCCTACGAGATTGAAAAGATAGCGAGGAAATTATAGATGAGAAAACGAATTTTAAGCGGGATGCGGCCGACGGGGAAATTGCACTTAGGCCACTTAGTCGGCACATTGGATAATTGGGTAAAATTGCAGGATGAATATGAGTGTTTTTTTATGGTAGCTGACTGGCATGCGCTGATGTCAGAATATGCTAATCCCAGCAGCATTAAAGAAAATATCCTGGATAATGTTATTGATTGGCTTGCCTTTGGAATCTCACCAAAAAAATCCACTATCTTCATCCAGTCGCAGGTTAAGGAGCATCTGGAATTATATTTGTTTTTTTCTCTCATTACGCCGCTGGGTTTACTTGAACGTTGCCCAACTTATAAAGAGCAGTTGCGCGAAGTCACCAATCGTAATTTAAGCACTTATGCTTTTTTGGGGTATCCGGTTTTACAGGCTGCCGATATTCTACTTTATAAATCTCAGGTAGTGCCGGTTGGCGAAGACCAGCTTCCGCATTTAGAATTAACCCGCGAAATCGCCAGAAAATTTAACCATCTTTACAAAAAAGAAATTTTTCCTGAGCCAGAAGCCCTTTTAACCAAGGCCAGTCGCCTTTTAGGTATTGATGGACGTAAGATGAGTAAGAGTTATAATAATTATATTGCCCTTTCTGACCATCCAGAGGTAATCCGCAAGAAAGTGCAGAGTATGTTTACTGACCCTTTGAGGATCAGATTGACTGACCCAGGTCATCCCCAGCAATGCAATGTGCATAATTATTATGCCATATTTGCTCCCCAGAGAAAGAAAGAGATTGATGAGCTTTGCCGGAAGGCTCAAATAGGTTGCACTGATTGTAAGAAAGAATTAGGCCAAATCCTGGTTAAAATTCTCGAGCCCATACAGGAAAAGAGAAATGATTTGGTTAAGAATAAAAAGCATATATTTGAGATATTAGAGGAAGGGGAAAAAGAGGCAAGTAAAGTTGCCTCGAAGACTTTAGAGGAAGTAAAGAGTTTACTTAAGTTATAAAAACTTTTTATTTAATAGTGATTACACAGATTATAAATACAGATTACACAGATTAGGATTAGTTCAGACAATCTGTGCAATCGAATTTTAAAAATCTGTGTAATCAATTTAAGATGAGTTACAAAATAAAATTAGAAGTATTCGAGGGACCCCTGGATTTACTCTTATATTTGGTTAAAAAAGACCATCTTAATATTTACGATATTCCAATTGCCAAGGTAACTGAACAGTACCTGCAATATCTCAATTTAATGAAACTCCTAGATTTGAATATCGCGGGTGAATTCTTAGTCATGGCGGCGACGCTTATGGAAATTAAATCCAAGATGTTGCTGCCCGCTGAAGAATCCGCGCCAGAACAAGAGCAAGAGGACCCCAGGGTAGAACTGGTGAGACGCTTATTAGAATATGAAAAGTTTAAAGAGATAGCCGAAAATTTAAGAGGAAGAGAACTCAGCCAGCGCGAAGTCTTTAAGCGTCCTAAATCAGAGATGGATAAAGAAGCATTGGGTGGAACCGAGGTATATTTTGAGGCAAGCATCTTTGATTTAATTAATGCCTTTTCCAAGGCACTTGAGGATATTCCCAAAGAGTTATTTTATGAAGTCATTAAGGATGAAGTTACCATTGAAGAAAAGATTCATGAAATCTTGCATCTTTTACTGGTTGTGCCAAGCGTGTCTATATCGGAATTATTTGGCAAGGCGAGAAATAAGATGGAGATAATTGTCACTTTCTTAGGCATATTAGAATTAATCCGTTTAAAAGAGATTGTTGCCCGGCAAAAAGGGCTATTCCAAGAGATAGAGATTACTCGAAACAAAAATAACATTATACCTTATGAGCGAAGAAGCCAGACAGATATTACTTAAAGGTAGTAAACCCTTTACCATGCCTGAGGATTCTGAAGAAGATATTGTTTTAAATATGTCTTTAAGGCCGAGCCGGCTTTCGGAATTTGTAGGCCAAAAGGAAATTGTCGATAATCTAAAGGTTTGCCTAACTGCTACTAAGCAGAGAAAAGAGCCTTTAGAGCACGTACTTTTATCCGGTCCGCCGGGCCTAGGCAAAACTTCCCTTGCCCACATCATTGCCCATGAGATGGACTCTAAAATTACGGCCACCTCAGGACCGGCCATAGAACGCGCCGGTGACCTTATTGGCATATTAACGAATTTGGAAAAAGGAGATATCCTTTTTATTGACGAGATCCACCGGCTTTCTAAGGTAGTGGAGGAATTTCTTTATCCCGCCATGGAGAATTTTCAGATTGACTTTGTAATTGATAAGGGGCCTTATGCAAAAACCATAAAGTTTAACCTCAAGCCTTTTACTCTCGTAGGTGCGACCACGCGCACCGGTCTTTTAACTGCGCCTTTAAGGGGAAGATTCGGAATATTTTATCATCTGGATTTTTATACGGTGCAGGACCTGAGCAAAATTATCAAGCACTCGGCGAAAACCTTAGGGATGAATATTGACGAAGAAGCAGCAGCTGAAATTGCCAGGCGTGCAAGGGGCACTCCGCGCATTGCAAATAGGTTACTGCGTAGAGTAAGAGACTATGCCCAGGTGGCAAAAATTGCCAAAATTAACCTGGAAGTTGCCACCGAGACCTTAGATGAGTTAGGTATCGATAAAGCAGGTTTTGATGATATTGACCGCAAGGTCTTAAAGACAATTTTGGAGTCGTTTGGCGGAGGACCGGTGGGAGTGGAATCTTTAGCCGCCAGTTTAAATGAAGAAGTGGATACCATTGTTGACACCATCGAACCATATCTCCTTAAAGCCGGATATCTTAAGCGCACATCCCGCGGCCGCCTCGCCACCAAGCTTGCCTTCGAACACTTCGGAATAAAGTACGAAAAACAAGAACAAATGTTTTAGATATATTTAATGAATCTGTCGTTTTTCTCGCTAAAAGTCGATTTTGCTTAAGAATTTTATTTTGCTGCGGGTTTGCTCGCGTGCTGAAATTTTTCGCCGTCGGCTACGGTTTACTCGTCACTACGGACAGTATGCTAACGTTAAAGCGCTACCTTCGTTCCTCATAAATCCTTGCCGACTTTTGCCGAAAAATTTCTTATGCACGCTCCCAAACCCTGCGCAAAATTTATCTAAAAGCTCCATTCCTGCCTACCGGCAGGCAGGCGCTCGAAATAACGCCAGATTCATTTATTAAAATTTAAACCCCTTCTACTTCGTAAGTGGGAAAGGTATAATTATTTTTATGAATATCATCTCAATATTGCCAAAAGGATTAAGCTGTCTTTTTTGGATAGTCTTTACATTCTCTTCAACAATAATTATCCGTTTCATCTTATGTTATTTTAAAGCAATAGCGGTTAAACAGGGTGAGGCGGATTATATAAACGAATATTCAAAAGATGGCGAAATTCTTAAAGAAATTAAGAGTTTTAAGAAAGAGCCCCTTAAGGATATCTTTTGGTCGTTATTTAGAAGCAATAAAAATGATATACATATTGATGATTACTTTTTATCTACTATCGTGGGCATTGCCGAGTTGTTTGCATTTCCAGTTTTGATAGCTCGTGGTAAATGGCATTTTATAGGTTATTGGCTTTTAATTAAAACTGCAACACAATGGGGTGTATGGCAAAAGTCACGGACTGCTTACAATCGGTTTTTATTTGGCAATATTTTATCGTTGTTTTTCTCATATATACTTTACTCTTTTTTCTTTTCTAATAAAGGAGGCAATATGACGTTATTTTTGATAGCAATAATTATCGGAGTATTGTTTTTTGTTTTAATAATACTCAAATTTTTGCCCAAATCCCCTTATAAAAATGAAATTAAGTTAACTGATTTAGTTCAGGTAATGTTAATGGCGATCTTAGTTTATGTGACGATTTTTTATGCGCAAGAGACATCGAGAATTGCTTCAGAGACAAAAAAGTCAGCAGATGCTTCTCAGAGTATGGCTTTGGAAATGAAACGTGCGAATCAAGCAAATTTAAGTCCATCTTTGAGTATAATACCGATGCAACCTTACTATGATAAGAATGGTGATTTAACTATGCCTTATGTAGTAGTAAACACTGGAAACACTTCAGTACTTTATAAAAAGAGCCATCGAATTTTTAAAGTTAATAAAGAATCTGGTCAAAAAGAAGAAATCAAACCTTGGTGTAAGGAGTCTATGTACACTGATAGATTATCACCAAAAGAATCTTCGTGGATACATCTAGATACTATGGGAAAATATTTTATAAAAGAAGAAAATTTAAAAAATGAGTATTTTTTGGTTGAACTGGGAGTCGATTGCAAGAACGAAATAGACGTGGGTTATGGGATCTCTTATTTTACAAGACTCGTCGCATTCTCTGCAAAATCATATATTGAAGAAGGTAGAAATGAGTTTTTTCAAATTTTCTTCCCACCGAAATACGAAGGCTACGAAAACAATAAGCTTAGCGAGGAAGTTTCCACTAAAGAGGAACGGGTTTTAATACAGAAGACAGAATAGAAGACTTGATTTAACTGTTTTAATGTTTTTTAGACAACGGTGGGTTGGATTGATTTAAATTTTAGGGTTATTGCTAGAGCGCACATTAGAAAATTTTTGGCAGGAGTGTGCAAGGATTTACGACTCGCTGGAGCACGCCTGCCCCGCGTTAGTCTACTGGCGGAAGCGAGGAGTAAACCGTAGCGCACGGCAAAAATTTTCAGTGCGCGGAAGCAAAACCCTAAAATAAAGGATAAGGTTATGAAACTACTACTCCATACCTGTTGTGCGCTGTGTACGATATATTTTATATAGTTAAAATATGATAAATTTCCTCAAAAATAAATTCCGACCTGCGCAGACTAAATTCAGTTTTGGGGCGACGTCGGCGATTATTACGAATTTGGGTCTTATCATCGGCTTAAGGACCGGGCATTACGCTAAATTAAGCATTATCGGCGGTATCATGATTATCGCCTTAGCCGATAATATAGCGGATTCCGCAGGAATTCATATTTATCAGGAAGCAGAGTGTCTTAAGACCAAGGAGGTCTGGCTTTCTACTTTCACAAATTTTTTTACCAGAATTTTAGTTTCATTAAGTTTTGTGTTTCTGGTAATCTTTTTTCCGATAAAAGCTGCGGTGATTTTTTCGCTGATTTGGGGATTATTATTGCTGTCTTATCTTAGTTATACCATTGCCAGAAACAGAAAGGTGAATCCCTATTTAGCCATGTTTGAGCATATTGTTATTGCTGTCTCGGTAATTTTACTGAGTAATTTTTTAGGTATGCTCGTGATTGCTAAATTTAAATTATGAAAATACTGTTACATACCTGTTGCGCTCCGTGCCTGATTTATCCTTTAGAGCAATTGCGGGCTAAAGGATATGGGGTGACGGGATTTTTTTATAATCCCAATGTCCAGCCATATAGCGAGTATATGAACCGAAAACAGGCAGTAAAGGATTATAGTAAGAGCAATAATCTCGAGATTATTACGCCGCCTTATATGCCTTCGGAATTCTCTCGGGTTGTGAACTTAAAAGAAGCTAATCCTGAAAGATGCTCTATCTGCTGGACGCTTAGACTCAAGGCTACAGCTAAGGCCGCCAAAGATAGAGGATTTGATACCTTTTCTACTACTTTATTAGTCAGTCCTTACCAGGATCAGGCATTGCTGAAAAAAATCGGCGATGATATTGCTAAAGAAGAGGGTATACAATTTTATTATGAGAATTTCCGGCCGGGATTTAAAAAGGCACATGAAATAGCTAAAGCCGATGGGATATACTGCCAGAAATACTGCGGCTGCATTTATTCAATGAAACCCAGACTTACGGAACGAGATCCTTCACTTTCTTCAGGATCGTCATGAGGAACGAAGTGACGAAGGACGAAGTGTTCGTAAGTCTAATTCGCATACGCTGATAGACAAGTTAAATGATGGACGCTACAACTTACGTCGTTCTTTCAGAACTCCGTAAGTTGTCTCGCTCATCAGAGATGGAGCGATGCAAGAAGTCGGAAAAACATTAATAAAATGCCTTTTTTAGGTAAACTCCCCGGAGATATACTCGTCCAGAAAAAAAACTTCACTTTTTATTTTCCCCTTGCCACATCTATATTAATCAGCATTATCCTCACTTTTTTCTTTTGGCTATGGTCACGCCGATAAAAGACGGATTACAAAGATTAAAAACACAGATTAGGCAGATTTTTTGCCTTGTTATTACCTGCTGGCTATTAGTTACCCTTGCCCAAGCCCAGTGGTCTGCTTATGTTCGGGTGGCGATTATACAGGATAGCGCATCTTTGAACCTTAAGGTGAATAGCTTTTATGAAGTTCTTGATTCTAAGACGAACAAGGTATTATATAAAGGTAAGGGCTTAAGAACCACAGTGACAGCATTTAAGGGCGGGATTGTTTTGGGCAGGATTAATCTTAATGCGGATAAGGTTTTGATTAAGGCAAATGACCCCGAGGCAATAGTCATAAACGGGCGAAGATTTAGAGGTATGTTTGAGTTTATTAAAAAAGATAACCTTCAACTTTTGGTAATAAACCATATTGAATTAGAAGATTATATCAAAGGCGTGCTCTATAATGAGGCATCGCATTATTGGCCGCAGGAGGCATTAAAGGCATTGGCAGTTGCCTGCCGCACCTTTGCGCTCAATCAAATGCAGGCAAATAAAGACAAAGATTTTGATGTAACCAGCGATATATATTCTCAGGTATATGGTGGTAAGAGCTCTGAGCGTTATCGTACCAACAAAGCAGTAGAAAAAACCCAGGGCCTGGTGCTTACATATAATGGCAAGATTTTTCCTGCTTACTATCATGCCACCTGCGCGGGAAAGACCGAAGACGCATCAATACTATGGAATGTAGATATTGCACCACTTAAAGGAGTAAATTGTGGTTTTTGTAGTGACTCGCCACATTATAAGTGGCATGCGGTGTTGTCTTCTGATGAGATTCGGGAAAAGTTAGGTAATAGCGGGCGCAATATAAAGAATATAAAAGATATTGTAATTCTTGCCAGAGATACCTCTGGCCGCATTGCTAATTTAAAAATAGTCTCCGATGAAAAGGAAATAGAAATTTCGGCTAAGGATTTAAGAATCATACTCGGCCCTAATATTATAAGGAGCACAAATTTTACTGCCCATGTCGTTAGTAATGACGTAGTTTTTGAAGGCTTAGGGTGGGGCCATGGGGTAGGGATGTGCCAGTGGGGAGCCTATTTTATGGCCAAACAAGGCAAGGGCTGCGAAGAAATTCTTAAGTATTATTATCCCGGCTCAAATGTTGAGACTTTCAGATTTTGATTACTATTTACCCAAAAATTTAATTGCGCAGTATCCTTTGAAAAAACGCGATTTAGCCAGGCTCTTGGTTTTAAACCGCAAAAAACAAACTATAGAGCACCGCGTTTTTAAAGACATTATAGATTATCTTAAACCGGATGACCTTTTAGCATTGAACAATACCAAGGTATTATCCTGCCGACTAAGAGGCAATCGTATAACTGGGGGTAAGGTAGAGGTTCTGTTGCTTAAGCGCAAAACCGGTTTAATCTTTAATTCTCTGATTAAGCCCGGCCGGGTAAAAATCGGCGAGAAGATAATTTTTAATGGTAATAAAGCATCAGGGATAATCAGTGCCAAGAATGAAATCACCTTTAGGGCTAAAGATATAGCTAGCGTGTATAATTTAGGAGTAATGCCTTTACCTCCTTATATAAAAAGAGAACCCCAGGATTTAGATAAGATTTTTTATCAGACAGTCTATGCCCAAAAAGTAGGGGCTATTGCATCTCCCACCGCGGGATTGCACTTTACCTTAGACTTAATCACTAAGATAAAATCTCAAGGTATAAATGTGGCATATCTCACTTTGCATGTGGGAATCTCTACATTTAAACCAGTAAAGATTGACGATATTCGTAAGCATAAGATGCAACCCGAATATTTTAAAATTTCTGATCAGGCGGCGAAATTAATAAAAAAGGCTAAAGCGCAAAAATGCCGTATCTTTGCTGTAGGGACTACAAGTTGCCGGGCTTTAGAGACTTATGCTTCTGGAGTTAAAGAAGACCAGACCAAATTATTTATTTACCCCGGCTATAAATTTAAATTGACGGATTGCCTTTTAACTAATTTCCACCTTCCACGTACAACCTTATTTATGCTGGTCTGCGCCTTCGCAGGCAAAAAGTTAATTAAAATGGCATATCAGGAGGCAATAGATAAAAATTACCGATTTTATAGTTACGGCGATGCCATGCTCATAATTTAGGCATCGGTCGAATTGTAACTTCTAATACTGGAGGTAGATAGATAAATATATATATTGACGCTGTCTATTTTTTTGATAAAATGAGATAAAGTTATGTAATCCTTTTCTTGATATTTACAGCAGGCATTTTCTATGGGAAGTCTAGATGATAATTAAAAATGTTTATATTTAATTCTGTAGTCGTAAAGGAGAAATAAATCCAATGGCTGAGGCAAAAGAGATTACCAAAGATAATATCCTGGTGATTGAGGATGATGAATTATTCCTTAAAACCTTAATTAGCCTTCTTAAAAAAGAGGGTTATGAAGTGTATAGCGCGAGAACCGGACAAGAGGCCATCGAATTAGCAAAAAAGAAATGTTTTGACCTCCTTATTACTGATATAAGGCTAACAGGTGGGATGGATGGCTTGGAAGTCTTAAAGAATATAAAGGATATTTATAGTCATCCTAATAAGATGATTGTTATGACTGGCTATGTTGATGATGAGGCACCCATACGAGCAATACGGTTAGGAGTAAATGATTATATCTATAAACCTTTTAGAACCGAAGATTTTTTGCATAGCGTAAAAAGAAACTTAGATACCTTAAGATTGGAAAAACAGGAGAAAAAGTTTATAGAAGATGCAAAAGAAATGAGAAAGGAACTGGAAGAATATAATACTCAATTGGAAAATCTGGTCAAAGAAAAGACAAGCGAGTTGACCATTCTTTTTGAGATAGGAAGAGAAATTACATCTTCTTTAAGGTTAAATAAGGTTTTATCTACCATCGTGGAAAGAATCTCTGATGTTTTAGGGATAGAACGATGTTCTATAGTCCTGCTCGATGAGAATAAAGATGAACTTTTTATAGCGGCGGCTAAAGGCGTGCCGCAGGAGGTAATCTCCCAGACGCGCATTAAAAGAGGAAAGGAGATTTCAGGACGGATTTTTGAGAATAAAGAGCCGATTCTGGTTGAAGACATAGAGAAAGATCCCAGGTTTGCTAAAGAAAATGAAGAGAGATATTATACGGGTTCTTTTATCAGCGTGCCTCTGATTTTTAAAGGAAGGGCGATTGGAGTAATTAATGTTAATAATAAGCGTTCAAGAGAGATATTCAGCAAGGATGATTTGAGGTTTGTTGAAGGCGTTGCTAATCAAGCTTCTATTGCTATTGAGAATGCCAGGCTTTACAGTAATCTGGAAGGGATATATTTACAGATTGTTTCTGCCCTTACCTCGGTAATTGAGCTAAAAGACCACTATACTAAAGGCCATTCTGACCGGGTGACGAAATACGCTATGGCTATTGCCGAGGCCATGGGTCTTTCGCCGTCTCAAGTAGAGATTATCAGACTATCCTGCCAGTTGCACGATTTGGGTAAAATTGGGATCCAAGAATACATCCTGACTAAACCGGCTAAGCTAACTGAAGAAGAATGGGGGGAGATTAAGCTTCACCCACTTAAAGGGGTAGAAATCTTAAGACCCCTGACTTTTTTAAAAGACGAGATGAAATTAGTGGAGCAGCATCACGAGAGATATGACGGTAAAGGTTATCCTTATGGGCTACATGCCGATAGCATAGATGTAAGAGCAAGAATAATGGCGGTGGCGGATAGTTTTGATGCCATGACTACTGAACGACCTTATGCCAAAGGTCTGACGCTCTCCGAGGCTAAAGAAGAGATAAGAAGATGCGGTGGTACTCAATTCGACCCAAAGATAGTTGAGGTTTTTATTAATCTTTTAGACAAGACCCCGGATTTATTTAAAAAGAGCTAGGTAATAGGGCTATACGCTCTCCTAAATTTTTCTCCAAGATCCCATCCCATTCTATTTTTAACAAATGAATTCTTTTACTCTTGTTCATCAGGATAAAAATACTAATTCGCGCTTAGGAAAGCTATTCACTCCTCATGGAGAGATTGATACCCCTTGCTTTATGCCTGTGGGGACTCAAGGTACGGTCAAGAGCTTATCTCCTTTAGAATTAAAGGAATGTCAAGCGCAGATTATTTTGTCTAACGCCTATCATCTTTTTCTGCGGCCGGGCAGGGAAGTGATTAAAAAAGCAGGAGGCCTGGGTAAGTTTATCTCTTGGCAAGGCCCCATACTCACTGATAGCGGAGGTTACCAGATATTCAGTCTTGCGCTCTTAAGAAAGGTATCTGATAATGGCGTTGAATTTCAATCTCATATCGATGGATTTAAACATTTTCTTACCCCCGAAGATGTTATTCAGATACAAAAAGATTTAGGTTCGGATATTATCATGCCTTTGGATGAATGTGTGCATTACCCATGCAGCAAGGATTATGCGGAAATTGCCATGAAAAGAACCGTGGATTGGGCAAGGCGCTCAAAATCGGGTATCGGGTATGGGGTATCGGGTATCGGCGAGCAGGGACAACAATTATTTGGCATTGTGCAGGGAGCAACCTATGAAGATTTGCGTAAGGAGTGTGCCAGGCAGTTGGTAGATATGAATTTTTCCGGCTATGCTATTGGCGGTGTTTCTGTTGGAGAACCTAAGAATTTAAGATATAATATTATAAAATGTGTCCTGGAAATCTTGCCGCACGATAAGCCGCGTTATTTAATGGGTGTGGGTATACCCGAAGATATCATTGAAGCTGTAGAGTTTGGTATTGATATGTTTGACTGCGTAGTCCCTACCCGCTACGGCAGAAATGGCACTGCCTTTACTAGCGAAGGAAAGTTAACCATCAGGAACGCACCCTATACAGAGGACCTGCGTCCTTTGGATAAAGAGTGCAATTGTTATACCTGCAGTAATTTTAGTCGCGCATATTTGCGCCATTTATTCAATAGTGAAGAAATCTTAGGTCTTAGATTAGTTTCGTTACACAATGTTTATTTCTACTTAGACCTGATGCGTAAGATTCGAGAAGCAATTCGGCAGGATAGATTCGTAGAATTCAAGAAGGAATTCCTATCTAATTATAATAAGGTTACATAATGTTCCTTGAGGTTCCCTGTCTGCCGGCAGGCAGGCATGACGTTACATAAGGTTACAGAAATGCAACTTTATGGAACCTTACGTAACCTTAGGCAACCTTATGTAACTTAATTAATATGCGAATAGATATTATTACAATTTTCCCCAAAATGTTTGAACCCGTGTTGAACGAATCAATAATTAAACGGGCACAGAATAAAGGTAAGGTTAAAATTTATATTCATAACTTAAGGGTCTATTCTTCTGATAAGCATAGGAAAGTTGACGACCGTCCTTTTGGCGGCGGTTCGGGAATGGTAATGCGACCAGAACCGATTTTTACGGCAGTAGAGGCTATTAAGTCAAAAGCACCTGCCTGGCCGGCAGGCAGGAAAAGCAAAAAGGTAAGAGTTATTTTATTATGTCCCCAGGGTAAAACATTAACTCAAAAGATTGCCAGAAACCTAACAAAATACAAACATATTATTTTAATTTGCGGGCATTACGAAGGTATAGATGAGCGAGTGAGGCAGTATTTAGTAGATGAGGAGATTTCTATTGGCGATTATGTTTTGACAGGAGGAGAATTGCCAGCCATGGTTTTGGTGGATTGTTTGATCCGGCTTATTCCCGATGTTTTGGGTGACAAAAATTCCTTGAATTTCGAGTCATTCGAAGGTAATCTATTAGAATATCCCCAATATACAAGACCTGCCAAATTCAGAGGTTGGTGTGCGCCAAAGATACTCTTATCCGGTGACCATAAAGAAATAGAAGTTTGGAGAAAAAAAGAAGCGCTAAAAAGGACAAAAGAGAGAAGACCGGATCTATTAAAAAGGTTCCATAATGTTACATGATGTTCCCTGCCTGCCGGCAGGCATAATGCTACATAAGGTTACAGAAAAGCAACTTTATGAAACCTTGCGCAACCTTAGGCAACCTTATTTAACATGAGTTAAATATAGAGAGGAGAAACAGAAATGGATAAATTAAAACTTATTGAGCAAGAATATACCAAAAAAGAAGTTCCAAAATTTAGCGTGGGCGATACAGTCAAGGTTTTAGTAAAGATAAAAGAAGGCGAGGATAAGGTACGCCTGCATCCTTTTGAGGGAGTGGTCATCGCCAAACAGGGCTCAGGGATAAGAAGCAGTTTTACGGTAAGAAAGGTTTCTTACGGCGAAGGCATTGAACGCGTCTTTCCTTTATATTCACCCGGTATCGAACGCATTGAAGTTAGCCGGCTAGGTAAGACCAGAAGGGCAAAACTTTATTATTTGCGGGGTAAAATAGGTAAGCGCGCTACCAAGATCGAGAGTAAAGAAGAGCAAGAAAAATCTGCTTAAACCTTGTTTTACTACGAACGTAAACTAAAGAAAAAAGGATATGATTTAGTCATCGGTGTGGATGAGGCTGGCCGCGGCCCTTTGGCCGGACCTGTAGTTGCGGCCGCAGTTGCTTTAAGGGCCAGCCGTTTTAAAAACCGCATCGATGATTCTAAAAGATTAACTGCCTCTCAGAGGGAAAAAGCATTTCAAGAAATTATCAAAAAATCTATATTTGGCATAGGTATAATTAACGAAAAGATAATTGATCAAGTAAATATTTTAGAAGCTACACGCTTGGCCATGAAACAAGCGGTAGTAGCATTAATAAATAAATTAGAATATCGTCGAGGTAAGCGTATTCATATCCTTATCGATGGGAATATCAAAATTGATCTTGACCTGCCTTCTACCAGTATTATAAAAGGCGATTCTAAATCCAAGAGCATTGCCTCGGCTTCAATTTTGGCTAAAGTCACCCGAGATAAAATAATGTCTCTATATGACAGATTATATCCTGAGTACGGATTCTTAAAACATAAAGGGTACGGCACGAGAATGCATAAAACAACATTGAGCAGATTCGGGCCATCTTTAATTCATAGAGCGACCTTTTGTCATGTCTAAACAGAATTTATATTTAGGCAAAACCGGAGAAGAAGCGGCAGTAGGTTTTTTAAGAGACAACGGTTATAAAATCTTAGCCAGAAATTATAAAACAAAGCTGGGCGAAATTGATATTGTGGCTAAAGATAAAGATACTCTTGCATTTATAGAAGTAAAAACCCGGCATTCGGATAGATTCGGCGAGCCTTTTGAATCCGTGGTTAAATCCAAACAGAGGCAGATTTCTAAGGCAGCGCTGGCGTTCCTTAAGGAAAACAATCTCTTAGGAAACAAGGCTAGATTCGACGTGGTTTCTATAATTTATTCTCAAGACACGCCGGAATTAAATTTAATCAAAAATGCCTTTGAATTAGACCACAGTTTTACTTATTAGGAGGAGCTATATGTTGTCGGATATCGAAATAGTACAGAAGGCAAAAAAAGAACCTATTGAAAAAATAGCGAGAAAATTAAAGATTGATTCGAAATATCTTATTCCTTACGGCCGATATATCGCAAAGTTAGATTTAAGTATTTTAGATAAGGTTAAAAATAGACCCCAGGGTAAATATATCTTGGTAACAGCGATTACCCCTACGCCCTTAGGAGAAGGTAAAACCGTAACCACCATTGGCCTTTCCATGGCTTTAAATAAATTAGGGAAGCTGACTTCGACTTGTATTAGACAGCCTTCTTTAGGCCCGGTGTTTGGTATCAAAGGCGGTGCAGCAGGAGGCGGCTATTCCCAGATTTTACCGATGGAGGATTTTAACCTGCATTTTACCGGCGATGTGCATGCTGTTGGACTGGCGCATAATTTAACCGCTGCATTCCTGGATAATTCCATTTTTAAAGGTAACCGCTTAAAGATTAACCCTGACACAATTACCTGGCGCAGGGTCTTAGATGTAAGCGATAGATTTTTAAGGAATGTCAAGATTGGTTTGGGCTCTAAAGATGACGGAATTCCCCGAGACTCAGGTTTTGATATTGCTGTAGCCTCGGAAATAATGGCAATACTAGCCTTAAACGATGGTTTAGCGGATTTGCGTAAACGTTTAGGCAGGATTGTGTTGGCTTATACTTTTGATGGCAAGCCAGTTACTACCGAAGATATAAAAGTTGCGGGTAGCATGGCTGTGCTTTTAAAAGATGCGCTTAAACCAAACCTGATTCAGACTATTGAAAACACACCTTGCTTTGTGCACGCCGGACCATTTGCTAATATTGCTCACGGAAATAATTCGATATTGGCAGATAGAATAGCTTTAAGTCTTTCTGAATATGTTGTTACTGAAGCCGGATTCGGCGCTGACTGCGGAGCTGAGAAATTCTTTGATATTAAATGCCGCGCCAGCGGTTTTGTTGCGGATGCAGTTGTTATCGTGTGTTCTATCCGGGCATTAAAGGCGCATAGCGGAAAATTTCAGGTAGTGGCTGGCAAACCCCTGGATGAAAACTTAGTTAAAGAAAATATTTCTGCCATTGAGGAAGGAATTTGCAATTTAGCCAAACAAATTGAGAATGTCAAGATTTTTGGCGTACCGGTAGTTGTAGCCATTAATAAGTTTAATTCAGATACGGATAAAGAAATCGATTTTGTTAAACGTAAGGCTTTAGAATTGGGAGCAGATGGTTGCGAAATAAGCGAGGTTTGGCTGAAAGGTTCTAAAGGCGGACTCGACTTAGGCAAGGCAGTTATCCGAGCAGCATCACTGCCTAAAAAATTTAAGTTCCTTTATCCTTTAGATATTCCTATAAGAGAGAAGATTAAGATTATTGCCACCAATATTTATGGCGCTAAAGAGGTAGAATATTCAGAAATGGCACAAGAAAAAATTGAGACTTATACCCGGATGGGTTGGGATAAGCTGCCAATTTGCATGGCTAAAACACACCTTTCGTTGTCGCATGACCCAAATATTAAAGGAAGGCCTAAAGATTTTACTCTTCCAATTAGAGATGTTCGCGCTTCCATTGGCGCGGGATTTTTGTATCCACTTTGCGGCGAGATGAAGACCATGCCAGGGTTACCAACACATCCTGCCGGTGAAAATATCGATCTTGATGATAAAGGAAATATTGTAGGATTGTTTTAAGAATGTATAAAGAGAGCTCGATAAAAAAATATTTAGACGATTTAGCGGCAAAACTACCTGCGCCGGGAGGCGGTTCGGCTGCAGCCTTGGATGCTGCATTAGGCGCGTCTTTAATCAGCATGGTCGTAAATTTTACTTTAGGTAAACCAAAGTACGCTAAATACGAAGAAGAGCTAAGGGTTATTTTAAGAAATTCGGAAAGTTTAAGAAATGAGTTTTTAGAGTTAGTAGATTTAGACGTTCAGGCTTATCAGTCTAAAGATATACGTAAGAGTCTAGATATCCCTTTTAATTTATGTCGCCTTTGTTTTGAAGGTATAAAATTGTGCCCACCATTGATTAAAAAAGGAAATATCAATCTCATTAGCGATGTGGCAGTGGCTGCGATTTTATTAGAGTCTGCTTTTGTCAGCGCCTATTTTAATGTAGAGATTAATCTAAAATACTTAAAAGATGATAAATTTTCTCGACAGATAAGAAAAGAATTAGGGGCTAAAGCAAAAAAGATTAAAAAGATAAGATTAGAAACGGAGGTAAAAATTGGCCAGATTATTAGAAGGTAAACCAATTGCTGAAAAGATAAAAGAGAATATCAAACAGCAGATTCAAGCGTTAAATTTAAAGCCGGTTTTAGCCAGTGTCCAAGTAGGCGAAAATGCTGGCGCTGAAGCTTACGTTAAGTCACAACAGAAGACTGCCCAGAATTTAGGTATTGAATATCAATTACACAAATTGGCCCAAGATACTACGGAGAAGGCCCTTGCCGAATTTATTCAAAAATTAAATTCTGATAAATTTGTAAACGGCATTATTGTTCAGATGCCCTTACCGCTACAAATAGACTATAAGAGAATAAGCCAATTTATTTTACCCGAAAAGGATGTCGAAGGCATGCATCCGGCTAATATAGGTAAGCTATTATTTGGTAAGGTTAAGATTCTGCCTTGCACACCTCAAGCAGTGATGGAGTTATTGCATTCTATAAATCTGAACCTTTATGGCAAAGAAGTAGTTGTAGTCGGTCATAGCGAAATAGTAGGTAAGCCTTTAAGCCTTTTATTATTGGATAAGTTCGCCACAGTGACGGTATGCCATATCGGAACTTCTCAGGCAGGGAAATTAGAAGAGCATGTAAGGAATGCCGAAATTCTGATTGTGGCAGTGGGTAAAGCCGGTTTAATCAAAGGCGAATGGATAAAACAGGATGCGGTGGTCATTGACGTAGGTATAAATCGGGTGGGGGATAAGATTGTGGGTGATGTGGAATTTGAGGAAGCCCAAAAACGCGCAAGCTATATTACGCCTGTGCCAGGCGGTGTCGGGCCTTTAACAGTTACGATGTTGATGCGCAATCTTGTTGAGGCGACGAAGCTACAGATATAATAAAAAGACAACTCGAAACCAAGCCAAGCCACTCGTAAAATTAAGGAGATTAAATTGACTTTTAAAGAGAAAATACAGGCTGGGAAATTTTTGCTTACTTCGGAAATTGGGCCGCCGAAGGGAATTGAGACTAAGACGATTCTAGAAGATGCTGAGCTTATCCGCGGTCGCGTGGATGCTATTAATGTAACGGATTTACAGAGTTCGGTGATGCGGTTAGGTTCTTTGGCAGTGTGCAGCCTGCTTAAACAAAAAGGCCTTGAGCCGATATTTCAAGTTACCTGCAGGGATAGAAACCGCCTGGCTTTGCAGTCAGACATTTTATCGGCTGCTGCTTTAGGAATAGAGAATTTGCTTATCTTAACCGGTGACCATCCTACTTTAGGCGACCACCCCGAGGCAAAACCAGTGTTTGATCTGGATTCAGTGCAGTTGTTACAGGTTGTTAAGAAGTTGCAGGAAGGTTTGGATATGAAGGGTAATAAATTAGAAGGCGCGGCGCCGAAATTTTGCGTGGGCGCAGTAGTTAATCCCGGAGCTGACCCTATAGAACCGCAGATTATTAAGATGGAGAAAAAGATTGAAGCGGGCGCAGAATTTTTCCAGACCCAAGCGGTCTACGATATCAAGACATTTGAGAATTTGCTAAGCAAAATCAAACATCTTAAGACTACTATTTTAGCCGGAATTGTCTTATTAAAATCTGCCGGTATGGCTAGATACATGAATAAAAATGTTGCCGGCGTATTTGTGCCGGATAATCTCATTAAAGAGATGGAAGAAACCAAAGATAAGTCAGCAAAATCAATTGAGATCGCTGCGCGTTTAATCAAAGAATTAAAGCCAATGTGTGAAGGCATGCATATTATGCCTATTGGCTGGGATAAGAAGGTTCCTTTAGTATTAGATGCTGCTGGATTATAAATTTAACGGAGGAAAAGCATGTCAAATATTGAACAAAAATCTATAG
>Ga0315273_10002848_pt1 | contig 20618 bp, 16 predicted proteins | sample YL17G02_0_MG_FD_205753 | JGI IMG/M metagenome (GOLD analysis project Ga0315273, IMG submission 205753) | Sediment microbial communities from Yellowstone Lake, YNP, Wyoming, USA - YL17G02_0 | ecosystem: Environmental > Aquatic > Freshwater > Lake > Sediment | place: USA: Wyoming | collected... | reverse complement strand
TCCCGTCTACTGGCCCTCGAGGGGCCGCCTCGCGAAGCGCCACGGCACCCCTGGGCCCCGCCGTCTGTCGTTCGTCTCTTCCCGAGTCCCGAATCCCCAATCACTAATCCCGTCTACTAGCCCTTGCGGGGCCACTTCGCGAATCACCCCGTCACCCGAATGTGCGTGGCGGACCAGCCTGCCTTCAAGAGTGGGCGACGAAGGGCAACGCGGTGACGGTGGCTGAGAGGTTCGCATCGCCGTGAGCGACGGTGAGGCGACTGCCGGGCGTGACGTGATCTCGGTGGACGTAGCCGAGTGCAATTGGTTTCCCCAGCGCAGGTGAGTGCGCCGCGCTGGTCACGTGTCCAACGTCGGTTCCTCCAACCACCAGCTTGTCCCCTGGCGACGGCTCGGCATCGGCGTCAATGGCAAGGCCGACCAGTTTCCTGACGACCCGCCCGTGACCGCGATCGCGGATGCGGACGATGACCTCCTGCCCTGGGTAGCAGCCCTTTGTCGAACTGATGGCCTGCGCTTCGATGCCGGCCTCGAGCGGAATCGTGTCGTCGGTCATGTCGACGAGGAACAAGGGCGTCCCGCTCTCGATGCGAAGCGTTTCGACAACCTCGGCATCCGGCACAATCGCGCCAGCTGCGGAGATTGCCGCAGCAAGCGCTGGCAGCCGATTCGGCGGCGCAAGAATCAGGAATCCGGGCAGGCCAAATTCGTCGACGCGGGCCAGGATGCCCACCTCTCCGGCGAGGTCGAAGCGCCGATTGTAGAACGCGGGCCAATTCGACAGATCGCCAGCCGCCGCTGTCAGCCCGTGGCCGCCACCCGCCGCCCGTCCAATCGCCGCGGCGGCCATCGGTCCCTGGACACTTACGCATCCGAGGGCGTCGGTGAGATCTCCCAACTGCACATCCTCGGTAAAGATCATCTGTTCGAGCCTGGCAACGAGCGTGTCTTTGACGGCGTTTGGCACATCCAGCAGCGTCGCGTCCCCCGTTTCGAAGACGCGCATGTCGGTCACCATCCGCCCAGCCGGGGTCAGCAGCGCGGCGTAGCATCCCGAGCCCGGACCAAGCGCCATCACGTCGTTTGTCAGAAGCGCTTGCAGGAACGACTTCCGGTCGTTGCCCCGCACGACAATGCGGCCGCGGTGATACCGATCGATGAGGGCGGCACCCCGACGAACGTCCGTGTATTGCCGTATCTGGTCGGGTGAAAGCATGGTTCGACGCGTCGGGATTCGTCGCACTATTTGCTGATATGCTCAGTCTCGGTATGGTCCGATTCTATTCTATCCTTGCTGCGATTCTGGTCCTAAGTCCTTCGATTCATGAATTCGGTAACGAATTCATTCCCTCAGGACTTAGTGCTGAGCGAGCATTTTTCACAGGGTCGGCTCGCAGGCACATACCACTGCATTTGCGAGTCGAAGCACTAAGCCCTGAGCTCATATTGGTGGCGAACGGCAGCGGAAGAATGGGCCCTTGTTTCGCGACTTCGGAAAAGGCCGCGGTGTGCGCGACTCAACTGAGTCGAAGGGTAGGAGCCGCGTCGCAGGCGCCTGCACAGCCGCCGCCAGCCAGCTTCACGGTCTTCCTGTCGGGCGTGGCAATAGGCTCCGAGCAGGTCACCGTCGCGGCATCGGCAGAAGGGTGGACAATCAGAACCACGGGCCGGCTTGGCGCGCCGGTCAGCCTGACGACCGCCCGCTTCGAACTCCGTTACGACCGCGACTGGAAGCCCCTCTCGCTCGAGATTGACGCGTCGTTGCGCGGTCAGCCGCTGGTGCTCAAGACGGCGTTCGCAAACGGGAAGGCCACGAGCAGCATCATCCAGGGCGGTCAGAACACTCAGAAGACGGATGACGTGGCGGCCGACACGGTCGTGCTGCCAAACCTGTTCTTCGGCGCGTACGAGGCTCTCGCCTTTCGGTTGGCGTCGGCGAGTCCCGGAACTCAGATCAGAGCGTACATTGCACCGCAGGTTGAGATTGCCGTCAGTCTCAACAGCGTCAGCAGCGAGCGGATTCAGACGGCGGGGCGGGTGGTTGCCGCGAAGCGGTACACCCTCGCGTTCGCCAACCCCACGTCGACGTCGGCGGTCGAGTTGTGGGTGGACGACAGCAGCAGGATGATTCGCGTCTACATGCCGGCCCAGGGGCTCGACGTGGCCCGCGACGATATCGCGGCCGTGTCGTCGCGCGTCGAGCGGATGGCGCGACCGACAGACGAGCAGGCGCGGATTCAGGCCAGCGGCTTCACGCTCGCCGCAACCGTCTCCAAGCCGGCCACGACGGGAACCGGCGCTGCTATCCGGCGGCCAGCGGTGATCCTCGTGCCGGGATCTGCTCCGGTTGATCGCGACGAAACCGTCGCCGGGGTGTCCATCTTCGCGCAGCTGGCCAATGCGATTGCCGACGCCGGCTTCGTGGTGATTCGCTTCGACAAGCGCGGTGTCGGGCAGAGTGGCGGCCGCGGCGAATCCGCGACCATCGTCGACTTCTCAGACGATGTACGCGCGGTCACCAAGTACCTGGAAAAGCGCGCGGATGTTGATCCGAAACGCATCGCGCTCGTCGGCCACGGCGAGGGCGGACTTGTCAGCATGCTGGCGGCATCCGAGGAGAAGAAGAAGATTGCCGCGCTCGCGCTTATCGCCACGCCTGGCACCGCCGGCGCCGACCTCGTGCTCGAGCAGCAGCGTCACCTGCTCGATGGAATGAACCTGCCGGATGACGAGAAGCAGCGGAGGATGGATCTGCAGAAGAGGATCCAGGCGGCGGTCATCAGCGGCAACGGGTGGGAAGCAATCTCGCCTGCGTACAAGCGGCAGGCCGACACCGCGTGGTTCAGGAGCTTTCTGACGTTCGACCCCGCCAGGATCATGCGTAAGGTGGCACAGCCGACGCTCATCGTGCAGGGCGATCGCGATCGGCACGTGACCGCCCGGCACAGTCAACTGCTCGTCGGCATGGCCAAGGCACGCAAGAACGACCCCGGCTCGGAGCTTTCCGTGGTGGAAGGTGTCAATCACCTGCTGGTGCCGGCTGTGACCGGGGAAGTGGACGAGTACCCGTCGCTGCTGGACCGTACTGTCAGCCCCAGGCTCATCGACACGCTGGTCGGCTGGCTGAAGGACAAGCTGCATGTGGATACTGCGCGCCCTGGGCGTTGAGCCGGAGAAGGCCCTGACGTTCCGGCTGCTGCCGGGCCACATCAAGACGGCCGGTCGCTCGTCGCGGTCGGACTTCGTCATTGATGCGCCGCTGGTGTCGAGGCTGCACTGCCGGTTCACGGTGTCGGCGGAGGACGCGGTTGAGGTGCAGGATCTCGACAGCACCAACGGCACGTGGGTCAATGGCGAGCGGGTGCAACGAACAGCGCTCGCCGAGGGGGCGGTGTTGAAGATCGGGCGCGCCGAACTGATGCTCGAGCGCGACGATCCGATCCGTCAGTCCTGAAGAAACGGGTTGCTCCGTCTCTCCTCGCCGATCGTCGTCTGCGGCCCGTGCCCCGGGTAGACGACGGCGGCATCCCCGAAGCCAAAGAGCACCGTCCGAATCGAGTTGATAAGCGTGTCGGTGTCGCCGCCCGGCAGATCGGTCCGACCGATCGACCCCGCAAACAGCGTATCGCCAACGAAGATCTCGCGGCCGGGGGTGCCGGTGGCGCCAACCTGCAGGGCCACGCCGCCCGGGCTGTGACCGGGCGTATGGTGCACGTGCACCTGGTAGTTGCCGAACGTCAGCGGTACGCCGATCTGAAAGAAGAAGTCCGGCTTTGGTGGCGGCTCGACCTTGTATCCAAACATCAGCCCCTGCTGGACAGCGCTGTCGTAGAGAAACAGGTCGTCGCGATGCAGTCCGATGGGCGCTCCAGTCGCCGCCTTCAGCCTGGCAACGCCGCTCACGTGATCCATATGGGCGTGCGTCAGCAGGATGAAATTGACGGTCAGGCTGCCGCGATCGATGAGGTGGATGAGCTCCTGCGCCTCGTCGCCGGGGTCGATGACGACGGCCTCGCGAGTGGTCTCGCAGCCAAGCAGAAAGCCATTCTTGAAGAACGGAGCGACGGCGCGGATTTCAAGGAGCATGGGAAACAGAATACAGGAGTTGGTAGACGGTAGGAACCCGCAGGGGCGAGCCGCCGTGCCGGTGGGAGGGCGGCTTCCGAAACGGCCCCTCGAACCAAGCCGACAGCGGAGCCCTGAGCCTGATGAACGAAGCGAAGGGGCGCGATTTGTGGCGTCCGGGTAGAATACTGGCGCATGAGATTGACGCACGTCTTCGCGGCTCGGCAGCGCATTGCTCCGCACATCAGGCGCACGCCGCTGGTTTACTCGCCGTGGCTCTCGTCGCAAGCGGGGGCGACGGTCAGGTTGAAGCTCGAGTCGCTCCAGGTGACCAACTCGTTCAAGGCCCGTGGCGCGGTCAACGTCGCCGCGGCGCGACTTGAACGGGAGGCCGGCGACGTCGAGCGATCGCGCATGCTCGTGACGGCATCGGCCGGCAATCACGGCCGCGCGATGGCGTATGCGTGCGAGCGGCTTGGCTTGCGGCTGGTCGTCTTCACGCCGAAAGACGCACCGCGCGCCAAGCTGGATCCGATCGTGCGGCATGGCGCGGATCTGCGTGCTGACGCGTCGACCTATGAAGAGGCCGAATTGCTGGCAAAGCAATTCGCGGCCGCCGAGCGCGTCACCTACATTTCGCCGTACAGCCACCCGGACGTGATTGCCGGCGCGGCCACGATCGCGCTGGAGATTCTCGAAGACTGGCCGGAGGTCGAGACGATCCTGGTCCCGGTCGGCGGCGGCGGACTGGTCAGTGGCGTCGCGCTCGCCGTCAAGGCTGTGTCATCGCGCGTTCAGGTTGTCGGGGTCGAAGCAGCGGCCTCGCCGGCCTTCTCCACCTCACTCGCCGCTGGACGCATCACCGAGGTGACCGTGAGGCCGACCATGGCCGACGGGCTCGCGGGAAATATGGATCCCGACACCATCACGTTCGATCTGGTCCAGCGCCTGGTCGACCGGGTCGTCGTCTCATCGGAGCATGCGATCGAGGATGCGGTGCGCGGGTTGATGACGCACGAGCATCTTGTGGCGGAGGGAGCCGGGGCGGTCGCGGTGGCTGCGCTGGCCGAAGGCCTGCGGGTCAAGGGCCGGCATGTCGTGGTTGTGCTGTCGGGATCCAACATCGACTCGGCGCGGATCGGTGCGCTGCTCACCGATCGCCGGATCTGCCTGCCCTGAGCGCAGTCGAAGGGAAGACCCGGCCTCCAGTGCGCAGCCCCTGCCAAGCAGTTGCGGTCAGAATGAGTGGGCTTTCAGTGGGAACTTCGGTCTAGTGTTGGTCTTCCGGCGGGGTTTTCCACTTGTAGGCCGGGTCTTCAGACCCGGCACTCAGCGCGCGGCTGACTGTTCCAGCAGCCCTTCGAGAATCCTGGTCGCCTCACCCCTGGCACGGGCGTAGCTGGCTTCGAGCGCCGCCACCGATGACACAACACCGGGATCGGCGGTGACGTTGCGCCACGGGAAGAGCCGCTGCTGGATGGCGGCGCGCGGGCTCATCACGCCGTTTGTGGCTCCCCACATCCGCAGCACTCGATCCGAGGCGGCCGCACGCGCGATCCACGTCGCTGCCCGTGCTGCATCGCCGAGGGCCGCGGCGGTCAGTGCGGCGCAGCGCGCCCATGGCGCCGGATCATCAGCCTTGTCGGCCTGCGTCAGAATCTGCTGTCCGAGTCTGAGGCCTTCGGCGCGATCAGCGCCGACCATGTGAATCCCGGCCAGCATCGCCCACGCGTCGCAGGCGGCCGGATACAGACGCGTTATGCCATAGAGGACGGTGGCCGCATCGGCCGTGCGGCGATCGAGCAGCAGCGCGGACGCGTGCATCAGCGCGGCCGGGGGCAGATCGGCGCCAGGCCTTGCCTGGCCAGGCGCTGCCGCACCGCCGCCGGGCGGGCGCACAATCCGCACGCGGGTCCGCAGGGTGTCCCACCACGACAGCGATGGGGCCAGCGCCTGACCACGCGCCGTCTCGATCATGGCCTGGTCGAATTCGCCAACCGCGATGTACCCGGTGGCGAGTTGATAGCGCGCCAGCGGCGACACGGGATCCAGCTCGATCATGCGCCTGGTGAACCTCATCGATCTGGCCGGATCGACATCTCTCAGTAGTTCCGCGATCGCCCAGTACGCGGCGACATACGATCGGTCGATCTCGATCGCGCCACGCAACCTGATCAGCGCGTCGCGCAGCGTCGGCGCGGACAGACCGAGCGCGAGTTGGACAGGCGCGGCGTCCGGATCGGCTGTCGCGGCCTGCTCCGCGGCCTCGCGCATCCGGCTCGAGACGTCCACGAATGCGAGGCGACCCTCGAAAGCGGCACCGATCGACAGTGCCTCCACCAGCCCGGTCTGCGCTTCGAGCATCGAGGAGTCGGCCGCAATCGCGCTCTCAAACAACTGCACGGCGCGGCTGGCATCCTGCACGGCCAGTGCGTCACGCGCCTGCAGGTAGGCGTCAAAGGCCGCCGGGTCGACGATCCGGAGCGCGGCGCGGCTGCTGGCGGCAGTCAGTTTGAAGGGAATGCCTAGACGTTGCGAGACGTCCTGGGCAATACGCGATTCAACGGCAATGATGTCTGCGGCCTGCGCAGTGTAGTCCCGATTCCAGATGGTCTGGCCGCCGGCCCGATCCACGAGGCTGAGTCTGATGTTCAGTGTCTTCCAGTCCGGATCGGCTGGCGTGACCATGCCCGCCAGCGCCACGCTGGCCTGAACCTCCTGGGCCACCGACTGGGGCGAGCGGCCGGCAAATGCCCGAATCGACGATCGCCCGAGCGTAGTCACGCCGGTCATCTGACCGAGTCGCATCACCAGATCTTCCGCCAGTCCAGGCCCGAAGTACGGCCGCGTGGCTTCTCCGCCGCCAATGGTGAAGGGCAGCACGACGACGAGCGGGGCCGGGCGTGGACCGAAACTGCTGTTCCATGTCTGCCGGAGAGCATCCTGCCAATGCCACAAGGCCAACGCCGAGGCGGCAACCAGCAGCAGACTCAATAATCCCGCTCGAACCCATCGCGCGCCCGCTCGTCGAGCGCGCAACGGTCGATCAACTGCGGCATCACGGGCTCGCTCGGCGGCGGACACGGCCCCGAGCGCGGCGGCCATCTCCGCGACGTCCTGGTATCGGTCAGCAGGGTCCTTGGCCAGCGCTCTGGCCACGATGGCGTCAAGTGCGTGCGGGACGGCCGGGTTAATCAGGCTCGGAGCCGTGGGGGTCGACTGCACGACATTGAGTCCGATGTCGCTTGCGTTCGATCCGCCAAACGGCTCACGTCCAGTGAGCATCTCGTAGATGATCGCGCCGAACGCGAAGATGTCCATCCGATGGTCGACCGCCTGCCCCAGGACCTGCTCGGGCGACATGTAGGCGACCGTACCAATTCCCAGCGCGCTGCCTCGTTCGGCCAGGCGCGAGGCTGTCTGGCGGTTGTCGTCGCCGTCTCGTTCCCACGCGGTCAGTCCGAAATCCAGTACCTTCGCGTGGCCCTTCGGTGTGACACAGACGGCATCGGGCGTTAGTGCGCCGTGGATGAGGTCGCAGGCGTGCGCCTCGGCAAGCGCGTCGGCCACCTGCACGGCGAGGTCGAGCGCGCGCCGGATATTGAGCGCGTGGCCCGATCCAAGGGCCGACAGTTTCTCGCCCGACACGAACTCGTACACCAGATAGACGTGGCCCTCATGCTCGCCCACATCGAACAGCGTGGCGATGTTGGAATGGGAAAGCGCGGTGTACGGCCGGATGCTGTTGACAAAGCGCGTGCGGTGCAGCGGGTCGGGCGTAAGATCGGCCAGCACGCGCACTGCCACCGTGCGGCCGATGCGCGTGTCGCGCGCCCGGTAGACGGTTCCCAGTCCGCTGGTGCCGACAGCGCCGAGGATGTCGTATTGGCCGATTGCCTGGCTCATGGATGGTCCACGAGATTGCCAGCTTCAAATGAGCGCACCCGCGCGCGTCTCGAGAAGTGTATCGGCCGATCCGGTCTTCTTCTATAGCCCCCGCCGGCAGAACGCGACGGCAGGTCAGGACGCGAACACAGCCGCCCGGCTCGCCCGGTGCAGCTCCAACCCGCCCTGGAATTCCGTCAGGCGCGCCCGCAGAAACGCGCGGCCACGGTGCAGCCGCGACTTGAGGGTCTGTTGCTTGATGCCGAGCCTCGCGCTCGCCTCTTCGGTCGACAACCCCTGGATGTCGCGCAGAATGACCGGCACCCGATAGATGCTGGGCAGTTCGGGCAACGCGCGCGCCAGCTTTCGGCGCACCTGACCACGCAACAGGGCCTCATCGGCCATGTGCGACCAATCCGGCGTTTCATGACGAATATGGCCGCCGCGCTCTTCGACATCGGCCATCAGATCGTGTTCGGATATTTCGAAATAGGACGCACTTCGCCGGGACCGGAGCCTCGACATCGCGGTGTTGAACGTGATGCGGTAGATCCACGACGACAACGCGGCATCTCCGCGAAACGCCTCGATGCGCCGGTAGACCTTCATCAGCACGTCCTGCGCGACCTCTTCGGCATCCTCCGGCGTCTTGACGTAACGCATCGCCAGTTGCTGGATCCGCGCCCGATAGGTCGCGTCGAGTTCGGCCACCGCCGATTCGTCGCGCCGACGCATGCGCCTGACCAACTCGGCATCCTTCACGTTCTGAGCAGAGACCGCTGCCATGGTTTGCTTCCTCTGAGTGCCCCGATTCCGAAATTCGCCGACCCATCCCTGGAGGGGCACCAAATATGCGCCCGATTGCGCCACTCCCATTATCTCGATTTATTCCGACTAATTCAATCGTATTTTACGGAAGACTGTAACGTGCTGACTAAAAACCATTTACGAACCGGTCAATCTATTGGTGTGTGCTCGAAGACATCGCAAAATGCCGCGATTAGACGATCTTCCACCTCGCCAATCGGCAGGTCGCGCCCGGTGAGGCGCTGCAGCGAGGTGACGCCCCGATCGGAGAGTCCGCACGGAACAATCAGTTTGAAAAAATCGAGGTCGGTATTGACGTTGAAGGCAAAACCGTGGCTGGTCACCCAACGCTGAATGCGGACGCCGATCGCCCCGATCTTTTCCGCTCCAACCCATACCCCGGTCAGCCCCTGGATTCGTCTGGCCTCGAATCGGTACTCGCCTGTCGTCCGAATCATCACCTCTTCGAGATCTCGCACGTAGCGATGCACGTCGCACCGGTCCGGCTTGAGGCTCACAATCGGGTAGCCGACGATCTGACCCGGACCGTGGTAGGTCACGTCGCCGCCGCGACCGGTCTCGTGGAGTTCGACGCCCAGTTCCGCAAGTCTTTCGGCCGTGGCCAGTACATGCTGCCGGCTCTCCTTCGCCTTGACGCCCATCGTCAACACGTGCGGATGCTGCAGCAGAAGCAGTTCGTCGCCGATCTCGTCAGCGATTCGCCTGGCGACGAGCGCCCGTTGAAGTTCGAGGCCTTCGGCGTAGGAGATGAGTCCCAGGCGTCTGATGGTGAGCGGGCGGGAAGACATAGGGATCAGGGGTTAGGGATTAGGGACTGGAGATTGGCTATGCGGAAGCTGGGTCGGGCAACATTTTCGGCACATTCGCGCGGCAGGTGTGACCCGATCCAGTTCCCGGCAATGTCCGGCGTCTAGCGGGTGGCTACCGGTCTGCTCCAGTCCCTAACCCCCAATCCCCAACCCCTAATCCCTAATCTTCACACAGCGCTCGGGTCGAAGTTCTCCAGCGTCTTCTTAACGTGCGACATGTACTCGTCGGCCACGGCACCGTCGATGATGCGGTGGTCGTACCCGAGCGACAGGTACCCTTTGGTCCGGATGGCAATCATGTCGTCGACGACGGCGACGCGCTTCTCGATGTGACCGACCCCCATGATGGCCACCTGCGGCTGGCTGATGATGGGCATCCCGAACTGCGCGCCGAACACACCCGGGTTGGTGATGGTGAATGTCCCGCCCTGCACCTCTTCGGGCTTGAGCTGCTTGGCTCGCGCGCGGGACGCGAGATCCTGGATGGCGCGGCTCAGTTCCAGCACGTTCTTTTCCCCGGCTCGTTTGATGACGGGCACGATCAGACCCCAATCAAGCGCGACGGCAATGCCGAGGTTGATGTCTTTCTTGTAGACGATCGTGTCGCCATCAGCCGAGCTGTTGACAATGGGCACGGCCTTGAGCGCGTCGACTGCCGCCTTCATCAAGAACGACATGAACGTGAGCCTGACGCCCTGCTGCTCGTACTCGGCCTTCTTCGCTTCCCGGATCTTCGCGATCCGCGTGTAGTCGACTTCGAACACCGAATGCACGTGCGCGGAGGTCCGCTTGCTGAACACCATGTGCTCGGCGATCTTCTTGCGCATCACCGACATCGGGACAACCTGAACGTTGTCGCCTGGCTTGAATGCCGGCATGTGAGGCGACGCCTGCGCCGCGGGTGGCGCGGCAGATGGCGTGTCCGGAGTCGCCGCCGCTCCCGTGCCTGGCTCCTTCCCGATATGCGCGAGGATGTCCTGCTTGGTGACGCGGCCGCCAAGCCCGGTGCCGGAGATCGTCGTGATGTCGACACTATGCTCGCCGGCGATCTTGCGCACGAGCGGCGACGACTTCTTGCGCCGCAACTCGTCTCCAGTCAGCCCGGCGCCACTCGACGCGGCCGGCTCGGCGGGAATGGCCCCAGGCGCGATCATCGCAGCGGGCGCGAGCGGGCCAAGTGCTGAAACGGCGGGTGCGGGAGCGGCGGGTGCGACCACGGCCGGATCTGCGGGTGCCGTTTGCGCACGCGGCGGCACGGCTGGTACGGGCTTAACCGGAGACGGGACAGCGACCGCGCCCGCCTCGCCAATCACCGCAACGACGAAGTTCACCGGGACGGTCTCACCTTCCTTCGCGCGCACTTCCAGCAGGACGCCCGCCGACGGCGATGGGATTTCGGCATCGACCTTGTCGGTCGAAATCTCGAACAGCGGCTCGTCGCGATCGACCCTGTCGCCGACCTTCTTGATCCAGCGGACGATGGTGCCTTCGGCGATCGATTCGCCCATCTGCGGCATGACGACGTCGGACATGAAGAACCTCGATCGGATGCGTGATCGCCGGGTCTGAAGACCCGGCCTCCACTTCCAATTACGCGTGAATCGCCGCCCCGTGCGTCGCGTGCGCGGCCTCGCCGACGGCCTCGGACATCGTCGGATGCGCGTGAATCGTGCGAATCAGCTCTTCGACCGTGCTCTCGAGCCGGAGCGCCAGCGTGGCCTCGGCCACCAGTTCCGTCGCCCGCGGCCCGATCATGTGCACGCCGAGCACTTCGTCGTATTTCTTCTCGGCCACGATTTTGACGAGGCCATCGGTCTCGTTGGCAATCCGGGCACGCCCCAGCACGCCAAACGGGAACGTCCCAACCCGCACATCATAGCCCCGTTCAATCGCCTGTTTCTCGGTGAGGCCGACGCTGCTGATCTCGGGATCGCAATAGGTGCATTTGGGCACCTGGTCGTAATTGATCGCGACGAACGGCTTGCCTGCCAGCAGTTCGGCCAGCGCGATGCCCTCGGCCGTCGACAGGTGGGCAAGTTGCAGATGACCGGGCGTGTCAAACGTGATGACGTCGCCGATGGCCGACACGTCGGGGACGCTGGTGTGGAACTGCCCGTCGACCCACACGTAGCCCTTTTCGAGCTTCAGGCCGGCGTCCTCGGCGCCAAGCCCGGCCGTGACGGGACCGCGTCCGGTCGCCACCAGCAGGTATTCTGCCGACAGTTTCTGCGTTGATCCATCCGGCATCTTCATATCGAGATCCACGCCGTCAGCTTTCGCCCGGGCGGCGGTGACGGTGGTCGACGTGTGGAACTTGATGCCCTGTTTCTTGAACGCCTTCTCCAGTTCGACGGAAATGGTCTCGTCTTCGAGCGGCACCAGGTGCGGCAGCAGTTCGACGATGGTGACATCGCTGCCAAATCGCTTGAAGACGGTGGCGAACTCGACGCCAATCGGTCCGCTGCCCATCACGACAATCGACTTCGGCACCTCGCGCATGAAGATGGCCTCGTCGCTCGTGATAATGCGCTTCCGGTCGAGCTCGATTCCCGGCACGCTCCGGGCGGTCGACCCGGTGGCCACGACGATCTGGCGCGCGGTGAGCAACTGCGTTTCGCCGCCGGTGACCTCGACTTTGCCTGTGCCTGCCAGTCGCCCGCTGCCCTTGATCCAGTCGATCCCGTTCTTCTTGAACAGGTACTCGACCCCGCGCGTCAGGATCGTGACGATCTTGTCCTTGCGCGCCTGCACCTGGTTCATGTCGATGCGGGGCGGCTCGGGACCAAGCACCAGCCCCCATTCCTTTGCGCCTTGAGCGATCTTGAGCGCGTGCGCATGCTCGAGAAGAGCCTTCGTGGGGATGCAGCCCCAGTTCAGACACGTGCCGCCGAGGGTCTTCTGGCGCTCGATGACAGCGACTTTGAGGCCGAGTTGCGCGGCACGAATCGCGGTCGGGTATCCGCCGGTGCCGGCGCCGATGATGATGACGTCGTACTGGTTGGCCACGGATGGCTACTCCTCAGGTGGATCGCGGGCCGCACGAGCGACACGGCGTCGGGCGCGGGCGAGGCTTCATTGAAATCTGTTTCCGGAGGCGTCAGAAGGTCACGTTACCGGGAGGTTCGCGGCAGTGTCAAGCAGCGGTTCTGGGCCGGTCTTGCCGCCAGATAATCGCCCCTCTGCCTTGAACTTGCAGCCAACCGGCGCCTACAATCAGCTACCCTCATTCGGGAGAATGCTACATTTGGCTTCCACTATGAAAACGGTGCTCATCGTCGACGATGACGAAGGGATGCGAGACACCCTGGCGGCGATCCTGCGCCGCGACTATCGCGTGCTGCGGGCGTCGACCGGCGAGCACGGGCTGGGCGTCCTCAACCGCGAGACCGTCGACGTGATCCTGCTCGATGTGCGGATGCCCGGCATCAACGGGCTGGAAGTGCTGAGGCAGGTGAAGGAAACGCAGCGGCTGGTCGAGGTCATCATGATCTCGGCCATCAACGAAATCGAAACCGCCGTCCAGGCGATGAAGCTTGGCGCGTATCACTACATCACCAAGGATTTCGAGTACGACGCCGTCCTGTCGCTCGTGCGGAACGCATGTGAACGGCTGGACTTGAGCCGAAAGGTGATGACGCTCTCCGCGCAGGTGGCCGACGAGCGCGAGCGCCGGTTCGTCCAGGGCCCGAGCGTGAAGATGCGCGAGATTGCGGAACTGGTGCGCAAGGTGGCGGGGCTGTCGGCAACGGTCCTGATCCTCGGCGAGAGCGGCACGGGAAAGGAACTGATCGCGCGCATGATTCACGGCGAATCCGAACGGTCCGACGCGCCGTTCATGCCGGTGAACCTCGCTGCGATTCCTAGCGACCTTGTCGAGTCTGCGCTCTTCGGCCACGAGAAGGGGTCATTTACCGGGGCTGTCAGGCAGCAACTGGGCAAGTTCGAAATCGCCTCAGGCGGCACGTTGTTTCTCGACGAGATCGGCGAACTGAAACAAGACGTGCAGGCGAAGCTGCTGCGTGCCCTCCAGGAATCCGAAATCGAACGGGTTGGCGGCACCAGATCGATCAAGGTGGATCTGCGGATCATCGCCGCGACCAACGTGGACCTCGACAAGGCTGTCCGGGAGGGCCGGTTCCGCGAGGATCTCTACTACCGGATCAACGTCATTCCACTGAAGGTCCCGTCTCTGCGGGAGCGGGTCGAGGATATCCCGGAGCTGGCGCTGTTCTTTCTCTCGCGCTACAACGCGAAATTCAGAAAGTCGATCCGCGGCATCAGCGAGTCGGCGATCGCAGTGCTGCAGGCGTATCACTGGCCGGGCAACATCCGCGAACTCGAGAACCTGGTGGAGCGGCTGGTCGCGGTGTGCGACCAGGATGTGATCGAGAGCGAGAACCTGCCCTACGAGTACCACCTGGCGTCGCTTGTGAAGCCGGAATCGGTGACCGAAGCGCTGCTCGACAAGGCCTGTGAGACCTTCGAGCGAAACTTCATTCTCCGCGCGCTGGAGCAGTCCGGCTGGAACGTGACCGCCACGGCAAGGACCCTTGGGGTGCCGCTGAGCACGCTCAAACACAAGATGGACCGGCTCGACATCCGCCAGATTGCCAGGAAACTGCGCAGCAGCTAAGCCCCCAGTGCCTCATCCCGAGACTGCAAAATTTGCAGCCCGGGCCAACGCTCTGTGTTGCAGTTTCTGCAACCGGCTGGAACCCCGGTCGGGGCGGACAACCCCGTCATCCGGCCACAATGGCAGAGCCGCGCCCAGGCATTGTGCCGGAATCCCAGACAAACAGGCCGAATTGCTGGGAATTGCCGGGTCCCGCGGCCCGCCGTTTCACGCCGGTTTGCCGACGGACTCGTCGGCTGAATGTTGGCCCGACGGTTGCAGTGAGAGGGGGTGGAGACTGATCCACCATGCAGCCGTCCGCGTTCAACGTTCGAGTGCCACTCGCGACGGGCGACGTGTTCCTGATGAACACCCTGACCGACGCGCAGTTGGTGGTCTCGCCAGATGCGGCGCGGCTTGTCGAACAGCCGGGTGAGACTGGCGCGAATGCGGCAAACCGTGCTGGGGAAGTGCTCGACGCACTCGCGACGTTTGCCGATCATGGATTCCTCGTCCAGGATCACGCCTCCGAACAGGCGGTTTTGGCGCGGCGCTTCAGGGAGTTCCGCGAAGATGCCTCTCAGTTGCGCGTCACGATTCTCACCACGCTGCAGTGCAACTTCGCCTGCAGCTACTGCTACCAGGGCGACGCGGCCGACGCCGGACACCCGGTCCCGGCGATGTCGCTCGAAACCTCAACCCAGGTGGCGAAGTGGATCGCCGGTCAACTCGATGTGGTCCGTCCGCGCCGGCTGGTGCTCACCTTCTTCGGCGGCGAACCGTTGCTGAACACGCCGGCGATGTTCGACCTCGCCGAGCGCTGCTGGCTGGCGACGCAGGCCAGAGGCGTGCGGCAACTGGTCAACATCATCACCAACGGCCTGCTTCTGTCTCCCGCGATCGTCGACCGGATGCTGCCGTTCGGGCTCAACGGCGTCAAGGTGACGCTCGATGGCGACCGCGCCACGCACGATCGGGTGCGCCCGACACGAGGAGGCCAGGGCACCTTCGACCGCATCATCGCCAACGTCGGGCGCGTGGCCGACAGGACGTCGATCGCGATTGGCGGCAACTTCGACGCCGCGACCGCCGAGCGCTATCCGGCGCTGCTCGACTTTCTCAAGGACCAGCCATTCGCTGGCCGCATCTCGAAGGTCGCGTTCAAGCCGGTGATTGCACCGAAGTCCGCGCAGACGCCGGCAGGGTTCATTCCGCTTACGGCCGTGGGACCAGAACGCCAGCCGACGAACGGCTCGTGCATGAGCATTGCAGGCAGCGGCAGCGCCGCGGGTTCGGCGTGCGACAGTTGCCACTTCGTCGACGAGCAGATGTCGATGCTGCGCGAGGAGACGAAGCGGCGCGGCTTCGCCACGGTCGACGGCGTGCACATGGGCCCGTGCGAGCTCTACCGGCGCCATTCGCACACGATCGGACCCGACGGTTCACTCTACGCGTGCCCCGGCTTCACCGGCGACAACGCGTTGGCGGTGGGCCACATCAGTGCCGGACACGACGGCGTGCAATCCGATGTGGCCTCACGTGTTGAGCGGCTCGCGCCCTGGCGTCAGTGCGGCGACTGCTCGTTCGTTCCGGTGTGCGGAGGCGGCTGCGCCGTCGCCTCCCACGCTGAACTTGGCGACATGGAAGCGCCGTCATGTCACAAGCGTGCGTTTGAATCGGCGTTAATTTCGCTGGCGGAAGATGCCGCCGGCGCCATGGCTGGAGGGTTACAATGAGGATCACTGTGGTAAAGCGGGGCGAGAGGCCCCCGATCGATTTCTGCCCGTGGATGATCTGCGTCCCACCAGAGGACAGCAAGTAGCGCGGCGACCACGCACACCCTGGGAGGGGGCAGGCAGTTGCTCCGCCCGCGCGATTCACGTCGCCGCGGGTCTTGTCTGGGCACTGTCTGCCCTCACGTGCGGGACCGCCACGCCGCCCGCCCCATCATCGGGGCCGGCCGCCATCGTCATAGGCGTTCCACAAAGCCGCCAACTCGATCCCTCGCGCGGCGTCAGCGCCCTCGCCAATTCGCTCGCCTTCGAACGGCTCACCGGCAATGATGCCAGTGGCAGAACCTCGCCGAGGCTTGTCGACAGCTGGACCGAAACCGACAACGGCCTGACCTGGCGCCTCGTACTCAAGACGCAACTGCGGCATCAGGATGGCACCCCGCTGACGGCCGCCGACGTCAAGCGCCATCTTGATGAGGAGCGCGAAGTTCCAGCCGGTCAGACGTTCTCGGTGTGCGTGCCCGATATCAGGGATGTCTCGGTCGCGGGCGATCGAGAGGTCGTGATTCGGCTCAACCGCCGATGTGCGTTCCTGCTCGACGATCTGGACATGACCATCACGCGGCCGGCCGTTGAACACCGCCCGCCTGTCGGGACGGGCCCGTTTGTGATCACCTCGTCGACCAAAGACGAGATCGTGCTGGCGGCGAACCCGTACTACTATCTCGGCACACCCGCGATTGGCAAAGTCGTCGTCAAGGCGTACGACACGCTGAGAACCGCGTGGGCCGACATGATGCGCGGCCGTGTCGATTTTCTGTGGGACGTCGGGCCCGACACCGCCGAGTTCCTGCGTGACCAGTCGAGCGTCCAGGTGCGTTCGTATCTCAGCTACTACGCCTACACGATCATCATGAACTCGGCGCGGCCGATCTTCCGCGATCCCGTGGTGCGCCGGGCGTTGAACATCGGCGTCGACCGCGCGGAGCTCCTGCGGCAGGGGCTCAGGGGCCAGGGCCTGACCGGCGACGATACCGTCTGGCCTTCGTTCTGGGCGCGCGATGGCAGCGTGCCGGCATGGCGGTACGATCCGGCCGAAGCGGCCGGCCTGCTCGACACGGCCCGCCGCAACGGCGGCCTTCCGACGAGCGGGTTGAAAGCTGGAGCGCCGATCGTCGAGTTTACGTGCCTGTTGCCGGCGAACTTCACGATGTACGAACGCCTGGCCTTGCTGGTTCAGCGCCAACTGCGGCTGGTCAACGTCGAGATGCGGATCGAGGCGCTGCCCACGGATGTCTACAATCGACGCATCGTCGCCGGCGACTTCGACGCGGTGCTGACAAACCTGGTCGGTGGCCCTTACCGGACGATTCACTACCGGTTCTGGCATTCGCCGGGGATTTCGAAGCGCTTGAACTATTGGGGCTATCAGGATGCGGCCGTCGACCGGGCACTCGAGCAGATGCGCGATGCGCCAGACGACAACGGGACACGCACCGCGATGAGGGCATTGAGTCTGGCGTTTCGTCAGAACCCGCCGGCAATTGTGCTGGCGTGGGGCGACACGGTTCAGGCCGTCAGCCGCCGGTTCGAGCTGCCCGACGGCGCGGCGGGCCGTGACGCGCTGCACAGCCTGAGCCGGTGGCGGATACGCAATCCCGGGGGCCCGTTGCCATGAGAACACTGCGCGTCCGCTTCGCCGTGATGCTGGCGACGGCGGCCGTGGTGCCGCTGCTCACGTACGGCGCGGTGTCGCTCTATTCGCTCAGCGCCGGCACGCGGCGCACGGTGGTGGAGGGCCACCTCAACGTCGCGCGCCAGGTCGCCGAACAGGTACGGCGCTACATCTCCACCAACCGCCAGATTCTCCATGCACTGGCTGCGAACCTGGAGAACACCAACCTCACGATCGAGCAGACGGATCGCACCCTGAAGAACTACGTGCTGCGTTTTCCGGAGTTCCGCGAACTCACGGTCTTCGACGGCTCCGGAAGCGCGACGGCAACCAGCCGTGTGGGTCCGTCAGCTATCGGGAAGGCCCCGGAGTTCAGGGATCTCACAGCCACCGGAACGAAGCTCGGTGGCGCAGGCGGCCCGAAGATCGTGGATGGCGTCCGCATGTCGCCCGTGTTCGTCGATGGCGACATGCTGCCGACGACGCTGGTAGCGGCGCCGCTCGGCCGCGGGCAGAAACAGGCCGGATGGCTGGTCGGCGAGTTCAGCATCGAAGAACTCTGGCGAATGGTCGGCCGCATCCGCATCGGCACGACGGGATACGCGCTGGTTCTCGGTCCGGGCGGCGAATTGCTCGCGCATGGCAATCCCGAGGAGCGATCGAGGGTCGCCACCGACGCCCTTGCGCGTACCCAGGGAGGCGGGACGCGCGGCAGCGATACGACCACCAACGCAATCGTCGATGCGTTGCGCACGGCTGGCGGGGATCTAACGGTTCAGCGGGAAGACGAACGACCCACCGGCGGGCGTTTGCTCGCGGTCGGTGTCGGCATCCCGGATCTCGGCTGGACGGTTGTCGTCTCGCAGCCGACGCGCGAGGCGTACGCGGTGGCCGAACGCTCTCAGAATGCGTTGGTCGTCGCCATCAGCCTGGCGTTGCTCATCATGATTCTGGTCGGCTTGGTGTGGGGTCGATCATTCATCAGGCCCATCACCGCCCTCATCAAAGGCACGCAGGCCATCGCCGAAGGCCGGCTCGACGAGCGGGTCGCGATCGAGTCGAAGTCGGAACTCGGGAATCTTGGCGCCGCATTCAACGGGATGGCCGATCGCCTCGTGGAGTTGCAGAACAACGTCCGCAAGCAGGAGCGCCATGCGATGTTCGGACGCGTGGCCGCCGGGCTGGTGCACGACCTGTCACACCCCTTCAAGAACGTCCAGAACAACTGCCGGCTGATGCTCAAGATGCACGACGACCCGGAGTACCGCGAAATGTTCCGGCGGACGGTCGATCGCGAGTTTGGCACGATCAGGCGTGTGTTCGATGATCTCCGCAACATCGCCCGGCCGATGCCACTCGAGCACTTCCCGCTCGATATCAACAGCCTGGTGGCCGACATCGGCGAGTCGATGCGCGCCAACGCCGATACGGCGGGCGTGACGCTCGGTGTGGAACTGGCGGGCGCGCGCCTGTTCATCCTGGGCGACATGTTCGCGCTCGGCCGCGTCTGCCGGAATCTGATATTGAATGCGATCGAAGCCACCCCACCACAGGGCAGGATCGTGGTGACGACGGCCGACCTCGACGGCAAGGTCCAGCTACGCGTGGCCGACACGGGGTGTGGCATCCCGCCTGAGCGGATCGCCACGATGTTCGAGGATTTCGCGACGACCAAGCGTCAAGGCCTCGGTCTCGGCCTGGCCATCGTCAAGAAAATCGTCGAGCAATTGGGAGGGACGGTGAGCGCGTCGAGCGAAGTCGGCAGGGGAACGACGTTCGTGCTGGAGTTCGGGCAGATCTCACCGCCGGAGGCGGCAGGATAGGACTGGCTGCATGATGCGTCGCGTGGCACGGCCCGGCACCGGGCCTGGCCGCAGCCACACGACGATCACTCACGAAACGCGGGCCTGGCAGCCACGCGCTCTTTGTTACTTGCGGGGAAGAACGGCGTCCTTCAGCTTCTTGGCAATGCGCGCCTTGACCACGGTCTTGGCCGGGATCTTGATGGGCTCTCCCGTCGCCGGGTTGCGCCCCAGACGGGCCTTGCGCTTCTGGATCACCAACTTCACCATGTCGGGGAGCACGAACTCGCCCGAGCGCTTCAGTTCTTTCTCCGAGAGCATGGTCAGCTCTTCGAAGAACTCACGCGCCATCGCCCGCTTCACCTCGAAGCGCTCGGCAAAGTGCGCAAACAGTTCCGACTTGCCCATCCTCCGGGCCTCAACCATTGGTACTCTCCTCGTCACAGCATGCGCGCGTTGTCCTGCTGGATGGTCTGCTGTGCGCGCGGCCAGCGACCTCAGAAATCGTCTCGAAATGCTGTTGCATCCTAACGCGCGCGATCGGCTAGTGTCAATCGCTCAAATCCTGAGAAGCGGCCCGGATTTCGGCCTCGAAGTGATAAAATCCGCTCCGATGTCAAGTCCCACAATCGACACATTCCCGAATCCCCGCCCCGGCCGCGACTACGAGATCGCCATCAGCGCGCCGGAGTTCACCTCGGTCTGCCCGATGACCGGCCTGCCCGACTTCGGGGAAATCCGGATCACCTATGTGCCCGACGAGCGCTGCGTCGAATTGAAGGCGTTGAAGCACTACCTGCTCGACTATCGAAACCGCGGCATCTTCTACGAAGCCGCCACCAACCAGATTCTCGACGATCTGGTGGCGGCCTGCGCACCGCGGCGGATGACGGTGGTGGGCGACTTTACGGCGCGCGGCGGCATCAAGACGTCGGTGACTGCGACGTTCGTCAGACCGTGACCGAGAACGACTCGGTCCCGAATCCCCTCTTCTTGCCCCTTGCGCGCAGCCTCGGGCCTCCAGTGCCGCGGCGCTTCGCGAAGCGCCACGGCACCCGCACGCCGCGGCTCCGCTCACGCAAGCCGGCCAGCCCCAGCTTTCTGCCGGGCCTCCAGTGCCCCGGCGCTTCGCTCCGCGTCCCCGCTCACGCAAGCCGGCAAACCGCACCTTGCCCCAGAGTCGGACGCAGGGCAACCACGGGGGGTTGC
>Ga0315273_10002847_pt1 | contig 20620 bp, 19 predicted proteins | sample YL17G02_0_MG_FD_205753 | JGI IMG/M metagenome (GOLD analysis project Ga0315273, IMG submission 205753) | Sediment microbial communities from Yellowstone Lake, YNP, Wyoming, USA - YL17G02_0 | ecosystem: Environmental > Aquatic > Freshwater > Lake > Sediment | place: USA: Wyoming | collected... | reverse complement strand
GTTTCAACGATTTGCCGAGGTCCGGCAGGCGTTTTGGAGGCACACCGGGGCACACCGGTTCCTTCCGCCCCGTATTCCTGATCTTTACGACTGAAGGTAAGCATCCCAGGGATAGTGGGGGTGGTGTTTCAGGATGGTCTGGATGACCTCCCGGTCTTCGATGAAGCTGATGATCTGCATGATTCCCCGACACTTCGGACAGGCCCCGTTGAATAGTGAAGGACTATTTCGACCTCCTATCAAAAGGAAGGACGGGACGTAGCTCCGATATTTCCGTTGCGATTAATAAGTGGGGAGTGCTGCTGACTTTTTTAATCTCATTTTCCTGGTTGCGATTATTAACCAGCGCCCGCTTTACAACACGGATATGGGATGTCTCTAAAACAGGTTGCCAAGGTAATGAATAAATCCGTTCAGAGCCTTCTTCGTGAGGGGGATCGGGGGAGAAGAATTTCAAAAAGAGGGATGGACGCTTGCCGATTTCTTTTAATAACGGAGTTATCGGAGCTACGCGTCCCACATAACAGCCTTTTCGAATCAAGTCATACCAGCAATTAAGCCGGGAATACGGAATTCTGATTGCCGAGATAGCGCCTCATGTAGAGGTTTGTACCTTAACCATTGCCAATGCTTTTCGAAAAATAGAGAGGAGAATGAGAAGTGATTGAACTAAACTACACCAATATAAAAAAAGCAATGAATATATCGGTGCAGAGTGTTTTTCATGGGGGAGAAAGGGGGAAGAAGAATTTAACGGAAGGGAATCGGCGCTTGCCGATTTTCTATAATAACGGAGATACCGGAGCTACGTCCCCTCGTCCCACCGCGGAGAAAATTTCGGGTACTGGATGGGTTGACCTGGTCCGGGTCTTAGGCGAGGGGGATACGCTCGGTATGATTTCACACGGGCACCAAGTTACTGAAAATGGCCAGGGCGCTCGCCGAGCAATATGGCGGGGATCCAGAACGACTTCATAGCATGGCCAGGGACAACGAAGACCTGGAAAAACGCACCCAATCTCTGGCCAAAGGAATCGGACCGATTACGACGAATATCTTTCTTCGGGAAATGCGCGGCATCTGGGAAAAGGCAGACCCGCTTCCAGGTGACCTTTGCACCGCCGCCGCGCAAAACCTGGGCCTCATTCGGAAGAATCTTATTGAGAACAATATAAGTAATGCAACAACCACCACACCCCAGATGCCTTAATTGATGGGCATTCTGTGAAGGTCCAGGATTGCACTACTTTTGCGGAGGTCAATAGATCCAGGAAAATAATTCTGGCCGAGCTGAAGGCTCTATGGAAGAATCATGGATTGCCAGGAATAAACCTTGCTGATTTTGACGCAGCTCTGGTCCGCTGTGGCATTGAAGATGGGAGGAAAAGACAAAGACTCAAGAGTCATGATCACCAGCGAAGCTGATGGTCTAAGCAGGGCGGCAGAAGGGGGTTAGATCCATTCAGGATCTAACCCCCTTCTGCTCGCGTCTTGCTCTTCTTTATCAGATTTCTCTTCCCAATCCTTTCCAAAAGGGAGCGCGAAGTTCCCTCTTTAACACCTTGCCGGCAGGATTCCGAGGAAGACTTTTTAAAAAATCCACACCACTGATCTTCTGGTAGCCGGGAAGGCGAGCGTTCGCCCACTCAATGATCTCATGTACCGTGGCATCATTTCCCTCTCTGAGAACCACCACCGCCCTTGGTGATTCCCCCCATTTCTCATCAGGGACCCCAAATACAGCTACCTCTAAGACCTTGGGATGGCGGATCACAACCTCCTCAATATCCTCAGGATAGATGTTCACTCCACCTGAGATGATCATGTCCTTCTTGCGGCCCACCAGGTAAAGATAACCCTCCTCATCCAATTTCCCAAGATCGCCTGTCCGAACCCAACCATCTACAATTGTCGCCGCTGTAATCTCGGGTTTTTTATAATACCCCTGCATCATTATTTCTCCCCGTCCCGCGATCTCCCCAACTTCCCCCTTTGGTACGTCATTCATCTTATCATCCACCACACGGATATCGCTCCCCAGGATTGCCTTTCCTACCGACCCGATCTTTCGCCTCTGATCCATGGGCTTTAAAACCGTTCCCGCCCCTTCGGTAACTCCGTAGAGTTCAAAAAGCAGGCAGCGAAAATTAGTCAGGATATCTTCCTTGGTCTTTTTGGTCAAAGGCGCAGCCATGGACTCGAGGACCTGCAGGGAACTTGTATCATAGGAATGAAAATCTGGTTGGGCCATAATGGTGATGAACTGGGTAGGAACAAGGTAGGCGTGAGTGACCCTTTCCTTCTGAACAAGTTCGAGAAACCCCTTTGGGTCAAATTTTCTCATCAACACCACGGTCCCACCTAAAAACAAGGTCGGAAGAGTAAAGAGAAACGAGCCATTATGATAGAGAGGCGTGGAATTGAGGGTTACACTTTGAAAGTTTATCAGAAACTCTTTAATACCCATCAGAATGAAAGAATATCTGCAATCGTGGGTATGAATGATCCCTTTGGGCAGCCCTGTCGTGCCTGATGAATAGATGATGTTGAAAATGTCGTTCGGAAGAATCTCGACACCGGGATTTTCACCCGAACCCGTCTTCAGGATTTTTCCATAAGGGACATAACCCTGCACCTCCGCTGACCCAGTGCAGATATAGCGATCAGGCCGAATTTTGGGAAGCATCGCCTTCAACTGGTCTATTTCCTTCGTGTAGGCCTCACCGCAGAAGAAAGCCACGCTGTCGGAATCATCGATCAGCAGCCTGAGGCTTTCCCCCTTGACCATCGGGTTTAAAGGGACTAAAACCCCACCCGCTTTAAGGACCGCATAGATGCTTTCCACCATCTCCACGCAGTTGGAGTTCAACACAGCTACTTTGTCACCTTTCCTGATCCCCATCTTTATGAGCGTATTGGCCAGACAGTTGACCCGGCGGTTGAGTTCTCCGTAAGTCAGTCTCCAATCCTCACACACCAAAGCTAGTTTGTCTGGATAATCCCGAGCAAGACACTCCATCATTCTCACTACGCTTTCAAAGGCCATAGAAATCCCCTCCTCTAACCAATAGATGATGACCTATTCATAAAATACCCAAAAATTGCCGCCCATTCCTTTAACCTATCATAATCATAGATTCATGGAGGCTAAGAGCTTTTGAACCCCACTAATCCGGGCAGCGCCTCTACCGGCATCGGGGATTGTAATCGGCCGTTGCCGGAATGCTCACTTTCGAGGGGGGGAACGTCTCGATATCCTTGCCCAGCCAGGGAAACTTAACGTCCGGACGGATACTGCCATTATAGAACGGGTTGTCGCCAGCTACCATCCTCCCGCCGAACATCGGCATCATAAGCTGGTGGTCGCAAGTGCGCATAGTCCACAATCCCACGGGTGTCTGGTAGCTGAATCCCTCAAATGCTTTAATAACCTTATCGGGATCAACTGACCCCGCCTTTTCCACTGCGGCAAAGACCATCTTCCAGCAAAGGATTGTACTCCCGATTAAGGAGTCTGGCCACCAAGTATCGAAATCCTTATCGCCTTTGTGCTGCGCGTGATATTTCGCAATCATTTTCTTGTTCTCGGGGGTGTCCACCCACAGGGAGTAAGGCTGAACGGTGTAGACTCCCACTAAGTCGTCCTTAAGTTCATAGGAAGTATTGGCATCTTGCGCCGCAAAAACACACACAAAAGGAAACGGTTGTTTTAGGCCCAAGCCCCGGGCATGCTTGATCAGAAGCGTTAGGTCGGATCCGTAATTCCCGGTGAAAATGACGTCCGCCTTAGCGGCCATGGCCTTGGTGACGTAAGGTGCGAAATCCTTGGTTCCCAAGGGAGCAAAGTCCTCCCCCACGATCTCAGCCTGCGGGAGATAGATTTTGAGTTGTTCCCTGAAGCCGCGAGCGAAATCACGACCTGCGGCATAGTCCTGGTTGATGAAATAGTACCGCCGGTAGGGCTTGGAGGCCATCATCAGGGCCAGGGCCGAGTTGACATTGTAGGTGCCCATGAATACTCTAAAGGCGTAGGGGGTGAACTCTTTGCCCTGGATAAAGTCGGTCATACCCCCGTAGTTGATATAGATCTTCTTATAACCTGAGGCCACCTTGGTCATGGCTATGGCGATATGACTGCCCGTGCCTGAGCTTATGAAATCGACCTTATCCTCGAGGATAAGCTTCTTGGACCTACGAGTGGCCACATCCGGCTTGAGCTCGTTGTCCTCCGGGATGAGTTCGATCTTCTTCCCCAACAGGCCTCCCTTTGAGTTCTGCTCCTCCATGGCAAACTTGATCCCTACGGTCCAGGTCCGGCCGTGGCTTGCAAAGGGCCCGGACCACGGATTTAAATCACCAATCTTGATGGTGTCGGCGCCGATGGCTTTGGATGGAGCCCCGGTGAACAAAGCCAACGCTACAATGAAACACATAGAAGCACTCACTATTGTCTTAGCGAAAATCTTTACCATGACATCCTCCTTTATTTGTTTATACTACGTCGTTATGCAGTAATCCCCACTGATAATCCCACCCCTATGCTCTTTTCTCGTTTTGGATTCCTCTTTTAGGATCGATTCAAACGGATAAGCTTCTTTTCCCCTCCTTTCTCTTTATGGATTTTCCCGCACCCCGATCCTCAGGGTTTCTACAAGGATCAAGGCGCTGTCGGGTTTCAGGACCCCTCAGACTTCAAGGTACTTCTTTCTGACCGCTTCATTAGCATAAAGCTCTTCCCCTCTGCCTTGAAAAACGATTTCTCCCTTTGACATTACATACACCCTCCCAGCCAACCCCAACACCACATCCATGGACTTTTCCACTAAAAGGATGGAACCGCCCCCCTCGTGGATACCCCGAAGAATCTCAACAATTATATCTACAAGTAAAGGCGCCAAACCCTCCGTTGCCTCATCCACCAAGAGAAGCTCAGGATTGCCCATCAGGGTCCGACCGATAGTCAACATCTGTTGTTCTCCCCCTGACAGATACCCGCCCTTCTGCCGTTCCCTCTTCGCAAGCTGAGGAAAATAGCCGTAAATCCTATCCATCGTCCAAGGACCATCGGTCTTGTGGCCAGGTTTCACCCCGATTAGAAGGTTTTGTCGCACCGTCAAATGGGGAAATATGCGGCGCTCCTCTGGTACATAGCCAATGCCCAGCCGAGAAATCTTATGAGGCCGGAGGCCTGCAATTTCCTCCTCCTTAAATCGTATTGAGCCCTTTTGAGGAGAGGTCAGCCCCACGATCGATTTCAACGTCGTGGACTTGCCCACCCCATTTCGCCCAAGCAAAGAAATAATTTCCCCACTTTCCATTTCGAGGGAAACTCCATGGAGGATGTGGCTCTTGCCCAAAAAGGTGTGAATCCCATCAACCCGAATAAGCATCTTATCTCCTCCCCAGATAGGCCTTCTTTACCCCTTCGTTCTCCCTGATTTCGTTCGGAGTCCCGGTGGCCAAAACCTCGCCATAATTGAGCACCGTGATCCGGTCTGCAAGGTTGAACACAACCTCCATATCGTGTTCCACCATGACCAAAGTTTTGCCTTCCGTCACCTGCTTGATTAACTCAACAAAGATTCGGGTCTCTTCGGCATTGAGACCCGCCGTGGGTTCGTCCAACAGGATAAGAACGGGATCTCGAGCCAGAGTCAAAGCCAGCTCCAACTTTCTCTGCATACCATAACTGAGCTCCGAAGCCGGGATGTTCCGTACTTCGGTCAAACCCAAGAGGTTAACCATATGATCGCTCTCCCTGGTGATCTCTTTTGACCGATTCAAGAAGCTAGTCCAGTCGAAACGGCGCTGGAACCTGGAGACGATGGCATTGCGCACATTCTCAAAGACCGTCATTCTGGGAAAGTTGTTAATGATCTGGAAAGATCGAGATAGGCCCATTCGAGCAATCTTGTGGGCCGGCCAGCTTGTGATATCCTTATCCAGGAAGAATATCCTCCCCCTAGTTGGCTTATAAATTCCTGTTATGATATTGAAAAGGGTCGATTTGCCAGCACCATTCGGGCCGATGATCGCATGGCATTCCCCCTCGATGATCTCTAGAGAAACCCCGAACAATACCTCGAGTCCGGAAAAATCCTTAAATAAGTCGTCCAATTTTAATATCACCATCGTTCACTCCTTCTGACCACTTACCCAAACCCGAATCCTTTCCCATTTGAGAAGGCTGATCAGCCCTCCTTCCAGATACATGACCACGATGACGAAAAGAATTCCCATGAATAATATCCAATGCTTGGTCAGGCTCGATATCCAATCCTGAAATACGGTGTAAAAAATCGCCCCTAACACAGGACCTAAGAAGTGACCCGTACCGCCTATGACCGTCATCAACAAAGCGGCGAAGGACCTATTTACGTCAATAGCAGTCGTAGCCACAAATTCTTGGAAAAGAACAAACAGCCCTCCGGCCAGACCGGCAAGGAGTCCGGCAAAGGAAAAAACTGTCAACTTAGTTAAAAAGACGTCGTAACCAAGGAACGAAGCCCGCACATCGTTCTCGCGCATGCACATCACAGCATTTCCCAGAGGAGTTCTCAAAAAGAGATAACAAGCAACAATTCCCACGACCACAAGCACCAGGGTGAGATAATAAAGGTTATGGATGTTCATCAGGGATATACTTCCCAGACCTGGAAGATAAAGCTCCGGCCGAACCACCCCCATCCCATCGTCTCCACGGGTCACGGATCGCCATTTCAAAGCCGCGGCAAAAAGGAACATCTGGAAGGCCAGGGTGATCAGGGCAAAGTAGGCTCCTTTGAGGCGAACACAAAAAAAACCAATGAACAGGGCGCCCACAAACCCGGATAAAGCGGCAATCAAGAGAGTGACCAAAAGGGGCATACCGGGAAGGTGATTACAGCTCAGAGCAGCGGCATAGGCCCCGACCCCAAAAGGGGCCGCATGCCCAAAGGCCAGCATCCCCCCGTATCCCAAAAGGAGATTAAAACTTACGGCAAGTAAGGCGAAGATAAGAATTTCAATAGCAAGGTGGATTTTAATTTCGGGGAGGATTATTGGAAAAAGCAGGAGAACAGCGGCGACTCCTCCCCCTCCAATTTGAAAGGCTCCATAGCGGCTCATTCTTTTTCTCCAAAGAGGCCCGTGGGTCGTGCGATCAGCACCACGGCCATTAGTAAAAATTGAAAGACTAAGGCCAACTGGGGAATCCAGAGGATGCCAAGGGATTGAAGCGCGCCGATCATCAAGGCAGCCACCAAGGCCCCCCACAGGCTCCCTAATCCTCCAATGACGATGACGACAAAGCAGTCCAGTAACATATCCATCCCCATGCCCGGGTACGTACTGAGAAAGGGGGCCGCAATAACACCTGCAAGGGCCGCAAGGGCGGCCCCTCCCCCAAAGACCCCCAGGAAGACCACTGGAACGTTGTGCCCGAGGACATCCACCATATCTGCATCCGAAACAGCCGCCCGGATGATAATACCAATCTGGGTTCTCATTAACACAAGAGCCATTCCAAGAAGGATCACACAAGAAAATCCCAGAATGAAAAGACGATAGATCGGATAGGTCTTCCCCATGAAAGGGACATCGCCAGCCAAGAGAGCGGGAACCGGCACCGGAAGGGGGTTGCTCCCCCAGATGATGATAACCAGCTCAACAAAGATATAAAAGAACCCGAAGGTCAAGAGGAGCTCCGGAAGATGGCCGGCTTTGTAGGTTTTGCGAAGAAGGAAACGCTCGATCAGGATTGCCAGGAAAGCAACGATGAGTGGGCTTAGCAGAAAGCTCAACCAGAAGTTACCCAAATAGACTGCAACCGTATAGGCAAAATAGGCACCCAACATGTAGAAAGCCGCATGAGCAATATTCAATACCCCCATCATCCCGAAGACAAGCGTGAGGCCAGAGGCCACCAAAAAAATGAGCATCCCATAGACAAGCCCATGAACTAATTGGATTAGATAAATATTAATCGAAATATCCATCCAAAATCTCCTTCCCCTATCTCCACGCACCCCAACATCATCTTTCTCCACCCCTAAATCCACCTGATTTGCGTAAATAGAACAGACGTTTTCCTCTTCCATGGCCCCAAAGGCACTTAAGACAAAATTGATAAACATTCCAACAAAGCGATTGAAGGTACAATGATCCCGGAAGTTCCATCCTCGCAACGACTCGATAGCAAAAACGATATTGTAAAAAATTGGAAATCATAAAAGAGCGTTCAACTTTAAAACAATAAGCCTGCTCATGGAATTCTCCAAGCGTTTGTTAGATCTCGAAGTGACAGGAGCATAGGCCGAAGAGGTTGGGATTTTATGGCATCAAATGCAATTCTTACTGCGGCTACTCCTGCCCGCAGCGAATCAGTAATATCACAGATATGACCGCTGCCTTTCTATCGTGAAACCGACTGCTCTCATTGGTCCCCTTTTCATCGGGATGCTGGGGGTCCCGAAACCGGTCAGATTTTCAACAAATCATCCCGAGCCAAATATCATACATTTCCACCCATTCTTCCCCCTGCCTCAGGGATGGTTGGGCGAATAGAGAACTACCAGGACCTTCGCCTCCGTCTTGCCCAGGGAGATGCCATGGTGGGGAATGCTGGAATCGAAATAAAGACAATCGCCTTCCTTCAGGATCAGCTCGGTTTCCCCCAGGAAGACCTTGAACCGACCTCTGACGACGAACATCATCTCTTCGCCTTCGTGCTGCAACAAGGCCGGCTTCTTGAGGGTGCAAGGAATGGTCAGAATATAAGGGTCCATCTGCCGGTTGGCAAAGGGATAAGCCAGGGTCTCGTAGGAATAACCAAAGTCAGACCCAGGTCGAGCCATCTCCCGCCTTTGGCTTTTTGTCACCAGACAGATGGGATTCCTGGTTTCGGTCTCGCCAAAAAGATCAGAAATACTGACCTTCAGGGCCTTGGCCAGACGGAGCAGGGTCGAGACCGGGGGCGACTTGTCGGAATTTTCAACCTTGGATAGATAACTCTGGGTAAGGCCAGTTTGGGCGGCCAAGTGCTGGAGGGTCAAGCCTCTTCGTTTGCGGAATCTCCTGACCTTCTTGCCAATTTCAGCTTCCTGGTTCATCTGGCACCGCCTGAAGGCCACTGAGGCCAGTCCGGTTTGTGCTTCTTTCCCAGAACAGCAAAGAGGGCGGAATCGATAAGGATTTATTCCTTGTTATTCCCAACAAGAATATAAATATGACCAAAAGGAAACATTGTCAAGAAAAAAATTTGAGAATGTAACCGTTCAGTGATGATGTCAGTCTATGAAAGAGCGAGTGACATGGAATCGAAGAGAGCAGAAGCGGCGGATGGTCTTGAATCAGGTGGAAAAGGGGAAGGTCGTTATTTGGGAAGCGGCGGAGGTATTGCGGCTTTCGGAGCGGCAGGGGTAAAGGCTTTTGGCAGTCTATTGGGAGGAAGGGGCTGCTGCATTAGACGGCCATCAGAAATATGGTCAGAGCTGGGATCACCGAGCGGGTGGTTAAGCAAAGCTCCGGCCACAAAACCCGGAGGATGTTTGATCGGTACAGTATCGTAAGCCAGAATAACCTGAAATAAGCGGCAAAAAGGCAGGAGATTTTTCTGCAGGCTGTCGAGAATTTTGATAAGAACTCGCTTTGGGGTAGGGGGAGTATACTGGGAAAGCAATTGTGTGGCAAGGGAAATTGCGCACAAGATCTTGGGTTTGTTTGGGGGCTTTTCAGCGGGGATTCGGGGAATTTTCGGGGTAGAGGTGGGGAGGGGGTGTTTGCAACGATTTGACGAGGACCGTCAGGCATTTTTGAGGCTCATCGGGGCACACCGGTTCCTCCCGCCCCGTATTCCTGATCTTTACGACTGAAGATAAGCATCCCAGGGATAGTGGGGGTGGTGTTTCAGGATGGTCTGGATGACCTCCCGGTCTTCGATGAAGCTGATGATCCGCATGATTCCCCGACACTTCGGACAGGTCAGGGGATCGACCTTCCCCGATCAAGTCGGGGACAGGCTCCGATCTTCTGGATCAACCGGGCCCAGTTCTTTCGGTATTCCTTCGAACTTTTGCAATTCCAACTGGGAGAGAAAGAAAGGGAGGCTGTCGAATGGGGATGGAATCAGGAAGCGGGAAATACTATGTTCCATGTCGTGAATGCTTATACAAGGGCGGCGCAGTTTGAAGGATTACCAGCTGAGGCCAGTTATAGGCTTCAGAAGGTGGGTGGAGCGATATTGGGGATGGTGAAATAAAAAATCATGGTTCCACTTCGGGGAAGAATCTATAAACCTCTCCCTGGAGGTAGCATTATAAACCACAAAAGCCAGAAATTGAATTATTTAAGGGCGTCCCGCTTCACGCCACCTCTGCTCAGTTGAACCCACTTTCCATTAATGCCAGACACCTTTCGGCCAGTTCTTCATCTTTTTTCATGGTTGTGATCCATTTCCAAAATTTTTCAAGGGGCTCCTATTTTGAATGGGTGGTATGAAATGTTCTCATGTACGGGCTCTCCAGGCTTCTACCTGCCTGGGCCCCTAATTTCGCGGAGGTTTTCCGGGCGTTCTCAATAATGGCTTTATCCGATTCTTCGTAATAGCTATGGCCATGGGTATCCATGGACACCAAGAGAGGGCCGAGGTTTTCAACCTCGTAGCGCCACAAGGCTTCAATGGCTAGCTCCGGCCAGGCTACGCATACGGCACTCTTTACAAACTGAGCGTAATAAGGAGCTGCTCCCCCCACCGCCGCTAAATAGACACACCCAAATAAAGGGGAATTTCTTTCCATATTACATATATCGTACCCCCGGCTGCAATAAAGGTCAGGACCACAGTTTACAGCGATCAAACCAAAATTTCGGAAAAAAGTGTAAAATCTCCGGAGCCAAAGAAAAGAATCGCTTATTACTCGGGCCTTTACAATGAAAAGGAAATGGGAGAGGTAGCTTCGCAGGCTTTAATTTATGCCTTGTAAAAGATCACGGAAGAAATTGCGGAAGATCCTGTGGTTGAAAAAAATGTGGCCCGCATCCCACTTTATGGTCTGAAAAAAACTTATGCCCAACAAAGAAGAAAAACTCCCTCTGCGCCAAGCCTGGTGAGGAATCAACCGCTTGCCAATTTAAATTAGTGGGGGGAGAAGCTCATGGACAATCGGGGAGAGGCTACATCTTATCCGACCCGGGATCAGCCACCGTCGGAGGGCTGGGCGTGGCGCCATCGGCCGAAGTGGGTGACCACCATGGCCTTTTCCAGCCCATCCACGGAAGCGCTCCCGACATCGCCGGCAAAGGCATTGCTAACCCCGTGGCGGCCATCCTTTCAGCGGCCATGATGTTCCAGTGGCTCGGCGAGAAGTATGAAGACCCGGAGGCTTCCGCCGTTGGAGATAAGATCCACCGGGCAACGGAGGTCATCCTCGCCGAAGGGAAATTCAAGACGCCAGATCTCGGCGGAAAGAGTACCACTCGGGAGGCGGGAGATGCCATCGCCCAGAGGGCCGCCTCGAGTTAATGTCCCCCCTTTTTCCTCAATGCCCGCAGGATTTTTTCCGGGGTAAAAGGAAGTTCTTTTAAACGCACTCCCACCGCATTGTAGATGGCGTTGGCGATCGCTGGCGCGGTGGCGACCTGGGTTATTTCCCCCAATCCTTTAGCCCCAAACGGGCCGAAGGGGTCCGGGACTTCAATAAATGCGCAAGTAATCGGTGGCACATCGCCAATCGTGGGGATCCGGTAGTCCGTAAAATTTCCGTTGATGACCTTTCCTTGCTGACGGATGATCTCCTCCATAAGAGCATATCCGATCCCCTGTACAACGCCTCCTTCTACTTGGCCTTCGCCAAGCAGGGGGTTGAGGATGGTTCCCGAGTCGTGGACCGAAAGGAAATTCAGAATCTCAACCTTTCCTGTCTTCAGGTCAACCTTCACTTCCGCTACCTGAACGCCGAAGGAATAGGCCACCGAGATATTCCCGTATTTTGACCCATCAGGGACCACCACATTTGGAGGGACAACAAACGTCCCAATTCCCAGAATGGGAGCACCTCCGTTCGCATGGGCCGCAAGTCTGGCCACTTCCTTCATTTCCAACCCCTGATCCGTAGAGCCTTTCACACAGATCCGGCCGGCGGAGCATTCCAGGTCTGCGGGACGGGTTTCCATTTTCTCCGAGGCGAATTTTAGGAGCTTTTGTTTCGCATCTTCAGCGGCCAGCAGAACAGCCTTTCCGCCCAGAGTCGTTACGCGGCTGGCAAAAGTCCCGAGACCGAAGGGTGAATGGTCCGTGTCCAGGGGGATGGTGCGAATGTCTTTGAGCGGCACGCCGAGAACCTCGGCCACGATCTGGGCAAAGACTGTGTTCGACCCTTGCCCGATCTCGGCTTCCCCGCTGATAAGGTCGATCCCTCCATGGGGGTTGATTCGCACGTAGGCCGAAGAGCCGTCGAAAAACGGGTAGACGGCCCGGTTGCCGGAAACATGGATCATCGAGGCCATCCCGATACCCCGGCACTCATCCTTCCTACGCGATCGTTTCTCTTTCCATCCTGATCTTTGGGCGGCCTCCTTTAAGCATTCTTTCAACCGGCAACTGTTCATCATCCAGCCATGGACGGATGTGTCCCCAGTCTGGAGGGCATTTTTCAGACGGACCTCCAGCGGGTCCATTCCAATGCCCTCGGCGGCCACGTCGATGATTGACTCCAGGGCAAAATGAAGCTGCGGGTTTCCGTATCCCCGGTAAGAGCCGATTGGGGTGAGGTTGGTATAGACCAGGTCGGCTCTGCATTTCACGTTTCTAAAATGGTAGAGGGAGGTGGCCCGGGTGGCCGTGGTGGTGATGACCGCAGGACCGGTGCCCGCATACGCCCCAGAGTTAGCCAGGATGCGGAGATCCTTGGCCGTAAAAGTGCCGTCCTTTCTGATCCCCAGTCTGATTTTTATCTCCGCGGGCATGCGCGAACGGGAGGCCGCAAACTCCTCTTCCCAGGTGTTCAGGATGCGGACCGGCAGCCCCGACTTCTGGGCCAAAAAAATGCAGATCGGATAAAGCGGTAGCACCTGAGTGGCTTTGCCTCCGAATCCCCCTCCCACCGTCGTTTGGATGACGCGGATTTTTCCCTGCGGCAGGTTTAAAATTCGAGAAAGCAGCTCGCGGTTTCTGGCGGGGGCCTGCAAGGAACCCCAGAGGGTGATATTTCCAGAGCTATCTACCTTGGCTACGCAGACATGCGGCTCAAGGTACGCCTGATGAACATTGGAGGTGCAGAATTCTTCTTCAAAGATGTAGTCCGCTTCCCGGAAGCCTTCTTCAACGCTGCCTCGCTCAAATTCAATATGAGAGGCGAGGTTGGCAGTTCCCTCGTGAATTTCCGGGGCGCCCGGCGCGATGGCTTCCCGAGGAGAAAATACAGATGGCAGTTCTTCATACTCCAGCCGGATGAGCTCGACGGCCTCAAGGGCTGTTTCCTCATCGACCGCTGCCACGGCAGCCACTTCATCGCCGATGTAGCGAACCTTTTCTACGGCGAGGGGATATTCGTCGTGAATCTGGGCGCCATATTTTATCTTCGGGGTATCTTCCGCTGTGACCACAGCTCTTACGCCAGCAAGTTTTTCAGCCCGGCGAGTGTCAACCTGGAGAATCTGCGCATGGGGCAAGGGGCTCCGCAATATTTTGCCATGGAGCATTCCGGGAAGACTCAGGTCGATTCCATAAACCGCCTTGCCAGTGGCCTTTTCCCAGGCCTCCACGTTGCTGATTCTCCGGCCGATTACGGACCGCTTTTCCACAGGCTAATTCCCCTTTTGGGCAAGCGACTTCACCGCTTGCAGGATCTTCGTATATCCTGTACAACGGCACAGGTTCCCCGCCAGAGCTTCCTTGATCTGTTCGTCCGTTGGGTGGGGATTTTGATCCAGAAGGGCCTTGGCCGTGAGGATCATCCCCGGAGTACAGAAACCGCATTGAATGGCCCCATGCTCCACAAAGGCCCTCTGCAGCGGATGTCCCTCTCCATTCTTTTGCAGGCCTTCTATGGTAAGGACTGACTTGCGGTCTGCCTCCACGGCCAGGATTAAACAAGAGTTGACGGCCTTCCCATCCAGAATCACCGTACAGGCTCCGCAATTTCCGAGATCGCATCCCTTCTTTGTGCCCGTGAGCCCCAGAGTTTCCCGGAGAAAGTCCAGAAGGGTAAGATTCGCTTCCACGGAAGCGATGTGTAAGGACCCGTTTGCCTTCACCCTGATTTTTGGCATAAAAATTTCCTTTCAGGATCGACGGAACCAAAGGGAAAGTGAACGGGGAAAAATTTTTCGGTTCATTGTTTCATTCTCTCAGCTATGATTTCTTTAATTGCTTCCTCAGCCAGGTGGCGAATTATTTCCCTCCGGTACCATTCCGACCCCCGAAGGTCCGACAAGGGAATAGCCTCCTCCGAGGCCAATCCGGAGGCCTGCCGAACGAGGTCTTCATTGATCTCGGCATTGATCAGAATTTTTTCTGCTTTTCTGGCCCGGAGGGGCGTGGGAGCCACAGCTCCCAAGCCAATCCGGAGGTCTTTAAAGACTTTTCTCGAAGGATCGAGCACCCCCAGCACGGCCACTCCCACCACGGCCAGGTCCATCGCCCTGCGCAGAGAAAATTTTTTGTATACCCCCCGGGACCCTGAAGGAGATGGAGGAAGAAAGATTTCTGTCAGGAGTTCGTCTGGCTGGAGGGCGCATTTTCCGGGGCCGAGGAAAAAATCTTGAATCGCCAGATTTCTTTCGCTGCCTCTCCGGGCCAGCTTCACTTGAGCATTCAAGCAGAGAAGGGCGGGCAAGGTATCACCCCCAGGAGAAGCATGGCAGATATTTCCCCCGAGGGTGGCACGGTTTCTTACCTGCAGGGAGCCGACCTGGGAAGCAGCCTGGGCCAAAAGGCTCCACCCGTTACCAAGGAGCGGCGAACGGCTCAGGGCTTGCAAGGTTGTAAGGGGGCCCACTCTCAGGGAACCATCCGGATTTGCTGCCACCCCATCGAGGAACGAAAGGGCCTTGATGTCGATTACGTGGGATGGGGCTTTTATCCTTCTCTTCATTTCTACCAGCAAGTCAGTTCCGCCAGCCAGCACAGCAGCGTCTTCTTTATGCCGGCTGAGAAGGCCGAAGGCCTGCTCCAGACTCCTGGGCTTATGGTAGGAAAATTTTTTCATTCAGGCTGCCTTCTATTAATGCAGGCCAGAGCCATTAGAATCCGTTCATTCTGACGGATGGTTTCCCTGAAGGCTTTGCAAAAAAGGGGCGTAGGCCGGGTCGGCCCTAAGCATTTCTTTCAGAGCCTGTCCCCCCGCCTTCAAGATAAAAGCCATTTCAACACATCTCCGGGTCAGCGTTTCACAGGCGCGAACTGCTACCTTGGCATCCATTTCCTCTCGATCGTATTCTTTCTCGAGCGCGTCGGTCTCCTTTTGCGCCCGGGTCCAGCCGGCAGCACCCAGGTAGGACTCCCATCCATCGCCGGAGACCGGGATACAGTTCAACAGGACAGCGTGCTGTTGAAGAAAGGCAATGGTCAACTCCTGGCCAGCAAAAAGATGGGAACCTTGGACAATTACGCCCACCACCTTCAGTCGGCGGGGAGAAGGAACTTCATAAACCTTTCGCTGGCTATTCCCCAACCGGTCCAAAAAACATTTCAACTGCCCGGGAATGCCCAAGTGGTATACCGGAACGGAATAGAGGATCACATCAGCCTTGACCCAGCAGTCCCGCACCTCTTGAAACCCGTCCTGTATGACACACTCGCCTTTGGTTTTGGCGCAGGCTTCGCAGCTCAGGCAGGGGGCGATCTTGTATGACCGCAATTCCAGCATTTCGATGGAAACCTGCCCGGCGGCCGGAAGTTTTTTCACCGACTTGATCGCTTTCTTTAACAGAAAGAGGCTATTGCCTTTTCTCGGGCTGGCACAGATTCCCAGAAGCTCTATTTTCTCCAGGTTCATTTTTTAGTTTCCTTGAGTAATCTACGATCAGGTCGCGAAGAACGGGATATCCCGGCAGAGGTTCAATGATCATATCCTTTTCCATGAAATGTTTACATGGGAGGAGAGCCCTCCCGCTCACCTTCACGGCGCACACGTTGCACCATCCACCGGCAAAGCAAGAGCCGCGGAAAGCCAGGGAGCCGTCGAGATGTTGGTAAATGTAATACAAAGAGTCGAGAATCGTGCTTTCCTTTTCGAAGGGAATGATATATTCCTGGTAGTAAGGGGAAGAGCCCTGGTCAGGATCGAATCGCAACACCTGTATTCTGCTCATCTCTGGCATTTCCATCATGCCTCCGGGTTCATATGAGTTAATTTCACCTTTTCGGTTTGCCAGCTGACCCCTTCCCCTGATTTTTTCAAGATAATATTCGCCAGCCACCTGTCATTATCCGGGAAAGGGAAATCTTTCCGGTAGTGGGCGCCCCGGCTTTCTTCGCGAGCGAGAGCAGCGGTAAGGACCAGGGAGGAAATCCGGATCATGTGGCCTAATTCGAAAGCATCGTAGAGTTCTCGGTTGTACCTGCCGGCCGGGCAGATGACCAAATTTTGATCCGCCTCCTCCTGGAGAACCTGAAGAGGGGCCAGCGCGCTCTTCATCTTTCCCCCCTCTCGAATCACCCCGGCTTTTTCCCACATGAGATTCTGAATCTGCTTCTTCCCTTCCACTGGTCTTAACCCGGTTTCTCTTGTTCTCCACCGGGAAATTCTTTCTTGTAAGGAATTCATTCGCTTCTCCAGAGCCTCTTCCTGCCTGTTTTCTCCATGCTCTTTGGCCCAGATAGCGGCAAACTTTCCGGTTCTCGACCCGCTGACCAAAATTTCGGAAAGGGCATTCCCCCCTAAGCGGTTTGCCCCGTGGTATCCGGCAGTGGCTTCCCCCCCGGCAAACAAACCGGGAACATTCGTTTCTCCCCGTTCATTCACCCGCGCGCCGCCCATGAAAAAATGCGCGGAAACCTTGGTTTCGATTGGCCGCTTGCTGATATCCACACCGATCTGCATGAGTTTCTGGTAATAGTTCCCGATCTCATATTCTTTCTGGATTTTCTCCGGGGGAAGATGGGTAATATCCATGTAAACTCCCCCGTTGGCAGTTCCCCGGCCCTCGATGATTTCCCGGTAGATGGCCAGAGAGAGCTGGTCGCGGGTCGCCTGGAATCTCCAGCCCGGCATTTTCTTCTCCATAAATTCTTCCCCTAGGGCGTTATACAGGCGTGCCCCGGTTCGGATTCTCAGGAAGGCGGTGGCTGTGGGGCCGAGTCCGGGGAGCTTGGGGGAGCAGACCGTTGTCGGGTAGAACTGGATGAACTCCATGTCTGCAAGCTCTGCACCGGCCTCGAACATGAGGCTGATCCCATCTCCGGTGTTGTCGAGCGATGTAGTGTTATTTTTGTAAATTTGCGCCCCGCCGCCCGTGGTGACAACGATTGCCTTCGCCTTGAAAATGATGAAGGAGGAATCGGGCCACCTAAGCCCCAGGGCATAATGAGGACCTTCGGGGGTGATCAGCAGGTCAATGATCATCACTTCTTCAAAAACTTGCACTTCCGGTGTCTTTTTAACTTTTCTGGCCAGGGTGCCCATGATCATCGGCCCGGTTCGCCTGTCGTAGTGGCAGGCCCGGGGATAACTGTGCCCCGGCATCATCACCTGATGCAGCTTTCCATTTTCCATGTCGAACTTGGCCCCGTAGGAAATCAACTCTTCGATCCTCTCCGGGGCTTCTTTTGTGAAAATGTCCACCAGGTCCTGCCGGTTAAGGAATTGTCCCCCCCGTAAAGTATCCTCCAGGTGCTTCCGGGGATTGTCTGCAGGGTCGGCGATCCCGAAGGCCGCACAGACGGAGAAGGCCCCCATGGGGGTACATCCAGATTTTCCAAAAATTCCCTTTTCTACGAGGCCAACGCGGCTTACCTCTTTGGCGGCCCAGATAGCGGCGATGGCTCCCGCCCCCCCGCCGCCGATCACGAGAACGTCGAGATCAAAACATTCCGCGTCCAGCATGAAAAAAGATCCTTTCAAATTTTCCCCCTCACCCTCGCCCAGTGGAGTAGGCAAACTTACTCCACAGGGCGAGCCCTCTACCCCCTTGGGAAGAGGGTGGGGGTGAGTGGGACTCACACCACAAACAGTTTCCTTTCCATCTGCGTGAGCCGGCGGAAACCATCGGGAGTGATTTCTACGATGTCCTCGATCTGTAGGCCACCAAAACCCGGCTCATAGTACGGGGTCTCAACGCAGAAAACCATTCCCGGTTCGAGTTTCACCGGATTCCCGGGGGTGATCAAGGGTAAATCATAGCCTTCGATGCCAGTCCCGTGGCCGAGATGATGCCGCTCATAGTGAGGAATTCCCTTTTCTTTCACTTCCTTCATTCCCATCTGAAATAGGTCTGAGATTACGGCGCCCGGTTTCAGAGCCTCAAGAATCCGTCCCTGTCCGGCAACCAGCGCCTCATGGTATTTGATCTGCTTGGGGTCCACGGGCCCTAGCACCGCTGTCCGGGCGATGTCTGCATGGTAAGCCTGAAAAAGGCAACCCACATCGAATCGCACCAGTTCTCCTTTGCGGATCTTTCGGTCTGAGGGTTCCACATTGGGGAAAGCGCCGCGGGGTCCGGACCCGATGCAGGAGAGGGTGGGAAGTCCCCCCTGACGGATTACGGATTCTCTAAAAATCAGGTCTAAGTCTTTTTCGCTCACCCCTTCCGCGATGGCGGAGATCGCCGCCGCGAGGGCGCGCTCAGCCACTTCCGTGGCCTTCTGTATACGACGAACCTCCTCAGCGGTCTTGGCAGTTCGAATCTCGCGGAAAAGATCATAAGCCGGCCGCGTCTGCAAGCCGGGGACCTCTTTCTCCAGTATATCTCCCAGGAAGATCACATCGCTGCCCTGATCCACGCCGATCCGACCCCCCTGAATCCCATTGTCTTTCAGGCACTGGATCAGCGCCGCGACGGCGTTTGGATACCTGGGAAACCCCTGAAGGGCCTGGAATAAATTTCTGGATTCAGCATCCATACCGCTCTGGTTCTCGGGAGCGAAATAGAATTCGCCGTAGCTGTAAAACCGCCGCACCCAGGTGTTGCCCTGCAAGGGATGATCCGCCAAGCCCCGGCTAATGACCATGTCCGGCCTCATCTCTTTTTTGGATATCACAGCGTAAACCTGGCGCGCCCGGTGGCGCAAAGAGGTGAGAATCCAAAAACCGGTAAGATAAGCGACGTTCTCAGGGGTCGTCGCCACCAGGGCTTCGAGCCCATTCTTTTCCATCACCTGTTCGGCCCGGGATTTATTGAGTAGCATCCTTCCCTCTTACGTGCCAAAATCTCCAAAACTAATACAAACGCAATTACATTTTTTACATCATACTCCGCTTCCCTTCATCCCATCCCTCTCCCCAGGCGGGAGAGGGGAGGGTGAGGGGGTAATTGTCAAAGGTTTAAATGCATTTGTATTATTTTATCATTCCCAGCTTTTTCATGAATCCTTCCGCCACTGTTTTGTAAACCGCAAGTTCCTTTTCGAACGCCGCCCTTGGCAGGTAGGCGCTGTAGGCTCCGATCTTCTTCATCTCCTTCTGGTATGATTCCTGTTCGTTCGCCTTCCCGATGGCCTCGCTCAACTTATCAACCATGAAGTCAGGGGTGGCTTTGGGAGCAAAGATTCCACCGAAAGGATACGGGAGCCGCAGTTTGTAGCCATGCTCCTCAACTGTGGGGATCTGGGGAACATCTTCTATTCGCTTATCTGCGTAAATCGCCATACCCTTGAGAGTTCCAGCTTTAATGTGGGAGACGACCCCGGGAAGGTTGGCGAAACCGATGGGTACATGCCCTCCCAGGACAGCGATCACCACGTGGGCATCCCCCTGGAAGGGGACATCGATTATCTTCAACCCCAATAAATCCGCCAGGTCAACCCCCACCAGGTGGGTCGTGGCTCCCTTTCCCGTGTGACCGTACTTCATCCCTGGGTTCTTCTCCACCCACTGGACGAATTCTCGCAGCGTGTTGGGCGGGGCATCATTTTTGACCACGATGGTGGTGAGCATCATGAACTGGCGGGCCACCGGCCGGATGTCCGCGCTCGTATAAGCGGCTTCCGTACGGTAATATTCGGGGAAGGCCAGCACGGGAGCAAAGACTCCGATGGTATAACCCGGCTCACCCCTGGTCACCGCAAAGCCGCCGATCGCTCCGCCACCTCCCGGTTTGTTTACTACGAGCAGCGGCTGACCCAGATAAGGCTCTATCGCATTTGCTAGGACCCGCGCAGTTAAGTCTGAGATCCCTCCCGGGGGATAGGGAACGATGATTTGCACGGCCTTCTCTGGATATTTGCCGAAGGCAGAACCTACCATGACTCCCATTAAAGCGAAACATACGATACCCAGCAGACAGAAGCGGTTCATGTGTTTCATACCTCTACCTCCTTTTTTGAAAATGGTATTGGGAAAATCTAACCACGGAGAAAAGAAAAATCAAATATCAAAATTACAAACCAAAATGCAAAATAAAAAGCGTCTTTCATTTTCAATTTTGATTTGTCATTTTGCATTTTGTCCCGCCATGGCGGGATTTGAATTCTGGATTTAGTTTG